>UMFK01066620.1_pt1 | contig 129579 bp, 126 predicted proteins | sample 1964981 | NCBI WGS metagenome assembly UMFK01 (sample SAMEA4836043, study PRJEB28245) | human gut metagenome | biome: gut microbiome; material: fecal sample | place: Denmark | collected 2008
CTATTTCTCGTCAAAAATCAACCATTTGTTGTGACAGAGCCAATTAAAATTTTGGCATAAATGGACAATAAAAAAACAGCCTTTAGGGTGCGCCGGCAGCGGCACTGCCTTAAAGGCTGCTTGATTTTATATAGTTTTAGTCTTTTTCCAAGTCCGCAAATTTGGCGGCCATGGTGGGGTTGTTGCGCGTTAAGCGCTTAATGGAAAGGTCCTCCGCTTTGTTGTTGGCAAGGCGCAGATTGTTTTCGGAAGATAAAAGCGCGTCCTTGGTTTTTTGCAGATGGTCAATCGTTTTGTCGATTTCTTCAATGGCTTTTTTAAATTTTTCGCTGGCAAGGCGGTAATTGCGCGAAAACTTATCTTTAAATTCATTCAAATCGTTTTCAAAATTGGAAATATCAATGTTCTGCGTTTTAATAACGCTTAATTCCTTGCGGTATTGCAGCGAATTCTGTGCCGCGTTGCGCAGCAGCGTGATGATGGGAATAAAAAACTGCGGGCGGATAACGTACATTTTGGGGTAACGGTAAGAAACATCTACGATACCAGTGTTGTACAGCTCGCTTTCCGATTCCAGCATGGAAACAAGCACGGCATACTCGCAGTTTTTTTCGCGGCGGTCTTTATCAAGTTCCTTAAAAAAGTCCTCATTTTTCTTTTTGGTGGAAGTGGCGTCCATTTCATTTTTCATCTCAAACATGATGGAAATAAACTCCGTTCCGTTCTCGTCCGCTTCACGGTAAATATAGTCGCCCTTGCTGCCGGTGCGCGCGTCGTTGTCTTTTTCAAAATACGCGTTGGCAAAACCGGTCATTCTTAACTTGTTGAACTCTATTTCGCAGTGCTGCTCCAGGCTTTCGCCCACCATTTTTGTGGACTGGCGCAGTTTAAAATCTTTATAGCGCTCAATTTCCTCATCTTTAAATTTGAGTTTTTCTTCATACTGGGTAATTAAAGTCTGTTCGCGCAGTTCGCTTTCTTTTTTGCCGTTTTCAATGGCGGAGGTAAGCTGCAAAATGCTTTGCTCCTTGTCGTTAAGCTCCTGTTGTTTTTCGTTAACTACTTTGGCAATGGCAAGTTCAATTTCCTGTTTGCCTGCGTTTAAGCGCGCCGTAAGCCCGGCAATCAGCTGGTCTTTCTGCGCCAGTTCCAGTTCTTTTTTATTAAGTGCGTCCTGCAAAGATGCGGCCTGCGACATTTTCTGCATATTCAGCTGGCTTTTTAAATCGTTAATTTCCATTGCTTTTTTGGCAAGCGCAACATCATACGCTTTGGCGGTTGCTGTTTTGGCAAGCTCTACCGAAGCGTTTTTTTCTTTTTCAAACTGTTCTAGGCGTTCGTGAATTTCCCTGTGGAATTCCTCGTCCCTTACCTGTTTTACAATGGCGGCGTAGCCGGTTTCGTCAACCTGAAACACCTCGCCGCATTTGGGGCATTTTATTTCCTGCATCTATTGCTTCTCCTTATTTGTAATTTAATTTTATAATTTTATTTGCCGCTTGCAGGCCGCAGTCATAGCCGTGGTCGTACAGTGCTAAAAGTTTTTCCTTGTCAAGGTCAAGCCGGTCAATCGTCAGCGGCTGCTGCGGGCGTATAATAACGGCCTTGCCTTCCTGTTCAAGTTTTTCAACGGCTTCTATTTGATTATTGTAATTTTGCAGGCGTTCTGCCAAAATCTGCTGCAAAAGCGGGTAATGCTTGTACCACAGCTTAACCAGCGCCGCCGGAACGGTGCTGCTTTTGCGGTAGCCCTTGTTGCGCGTCAACACAATTACAAACTTATCGTAGCCTGCCCTTTGCCCACGGTCAAACGGAATGGGGTCTGTCAGCGCGCCGTCCAAAAGGCGGCGTTTATCGAAATGCACAATGGGCGCCAGAAACGGCAGCGATGCCGAAGCGCGCACCGGCGTAAAATTCCTGCCCATATCCATCTGCGTGTACCATACCGATTCGCCCGTGCCGCAGTCCGTTGTGCCAACTTCCAGCCTGCCGGGATATTTATAAAACGCATCGTAATCAAATGGAATTAAATGGCGGGGAATATCGTTTAAAATAAAATCGAAACCGAACAGCGAACGTGTGCGCAGCCAGTTTTTTACGCTGCAGTAACGGTCGTCGCCCACATAATCTTCAATAATCCGCCTGGTGCGGCCCTTTTGCCCCGACATATACGAGAGTATATTGCAGGCTCCCGCCGATACCCCGGCGATATGCGGGAAAACCAGTTCTTTTTCCAGAAAAGCGTCAAAAACACCGGCCGAAAACATGCCGCGCATGCCTCCACCTTCCAGTATCAGGCTGAGATTGGACAGTAGCATAAGGCACCTCCGTTAAACTTGCTGCTGATTTTTATTATAACATTTTACAGGCGAAGGGCATATAAGTTTGTTTATTTTTTGTGCGGGCAGAGTTATAATAAAAACGTAAGCCAAAACAAACCGGCTTACGGAAGGAGTATAAAAAACAATGTCTGCTGTACTTGATTATTTAAAAGAATGCGGCGTATTTTATCTTTCGACAATGGACGGCAATCAGCCGCGTGTACGTCCGTTCGGCGCTGTATGCGAATTTGAAGGCAAATTGTATTTTATTACTGCAAAAACCAAAAACGTTTACAAACAGCTTTTGGAAAATCCGCGCGTGGAAATTTCTGCCATGAAAGGCAAGGACAGCTGGATTCGCCTTGACGGCGAGGTAAAAATGGATGACCGCCGCGAAGCGCGCGCTGCCATGCTGGAAGCCGTGCCGGTTTTGAAAAATATGTATAATGCCGATGACGGCGTTATGACCGTTTTTTATCTTGATAACATTAAAGCAACGGAATATTCCTTTACCAGCGAACCTAAAGAATTGGCATAACCGGGAATTTTTAAGGGGCGGCCTTTTTACAGGGCCGTCTTTTTTTGACGTTTTTTTACAGGAAACAGCAGACAGATTTTGTTATAATATTTTGTTAAGGAGGGAGTGCCGTGGATAAAACAAGAGGCCACGCAGCGGCAATTATAACCATTTTTGTGTGGGGCGTTACGTTTATTTCAACAAAAATACTGCTTACGGGCTTTTTACCGGTGGAAATTCTGTTCTGCCGTTTTGTTATAGGTTATCTGGCTCTGTTTGCCATTTGCCCGCGGCTGCTGCCTTATGGCGGCCTGCGGCAGGAGGCTTATTTTGTTGCGGCGGGGCTTACCGGCATTTGCCTTTATTATTTGCTGGAAAACATAGCCCTTACTTATACGCTGGCTTCCAATGTCGGTGTGCTGCTCTGTACGGCTCCGTTTTTTACGGCACTGGCAGGTTTTGCGGCTTCGCGCGGTAAGGAACGCCCGCACCGGCGTTTTATTTTTGGTTTCGTCCTTGCCATGGCAGGCATTTACCTCATCAGCACTGCCGAAAGCGGTATGCAGTTTAACCTTACCGGCGATATTTTAGCGTTAAGCGCTGCCGCCGTGTGGGCGCTTTACGCCGTGCTGACGCGCAAAATAACAACCTTCGGCTACAACACCATTTTAATTACGCGGCATATCTTTTTTTACGGGCTGCTGTTTATGCTGCCTGCTTTATATATCTTCGGCTTTACGCCGGATTTAACACGCTTTTATAACCCGGCATATTTGTTTAATATTTTGTTTTTGGGGCTGGGCGCATCTGCCATGTGCTTTGTAACGTGGAACTATGCCGTTAAAGTGCTGGGCGCCGTTAAAACAAGCGCTTATATTTATGCCGTGCCGGTGCTGACGGTTGCTTCGGCAGTAATTGTTTTAAACGAGCCGGTAACGGTAAAAATGCTGGCGGGAGGCGTGCTTATTATACTGGGGCTTTTGCTCTCGCAAAAAGCGTAAAACAAAAATTTTTATAATGCGGTATTGCTTACAACGCATAAAAAAACCTGCCTTCGATGCGGAAATAATCCGTCCGGAGGCAGGTTTTGTTTATGTAAGTCTTTTAATATTTATCAAACAGTGAGCTTTGCCCGCATTGCAGGCTGCGTGCGGAGTAATCCGCAAGGGGAATAAAGGTAAGGCGCTTATTTTCGGGGAACAGGTAAAAACCTGTGTACTGGTAGCCGCTGTGCTGCGTAAGCGTAAGGCGCAGCAGGCAGGGCACATTGCCGCTGCTGCATTTAAACTGCATATAGCGGGTGTTAAGACCCTGAAAGGTTTTGTATTCGCCTGCTTCCGTAAGCACAAGGTTTTGCAGCTGGGGCGGCAGGTTTAAAGCTTCGGTATTTACCTGCCGGTAGCTGTACTGCGGCGGCGCTTCAAATTCGGTAATTTCAATAATTTCTTCACCTTTTTCCTTCAGGTGGCGTGTTACCGGTGCAGGCGGCGCCATCAGCTGTTTGCCTGCCAGCGCGTCTTTAAACACTGCGGCTTTGCCGTCCGGCAGGGAGGCGTTAAACATCATTGCCGTTGCGTCATCCGCACCGCGGGTAATCATCGGGCCTTCTGCGGGCAGTCCTGCCAGCAAATCCGCGCCGAAGGCCGTGGGTATTGCCAGGCTGTAAGACGGGGCTGTTTTATTAACATAGTAGGTAAAATCTGCGGGTTTGGTTAAATACCAGTTTTCTTTGGCAGGTTCTATTTTTACCGTGCGGCGTACAACGCGCGGCTGTTTAACCTGCTGCTGTACGGTGTTTTTGCTCTGTTCGGTGTCAGTTTCAGCGGTTTTTACATTTGCCGGTGTTTTTACGGCAGCTTCCTGATCAGGTGCTGTACCGTTTTGCGCAGTTGTATTACTGCTTTCGGGCTCCGGGCTGTCTTTTGGCGTTTGGGCATTCTGCTGCTCCGTGCCGGCTGGGTTTTCCGCTGGCGGGTTATTCAGTTTTGCCGTTGCTTCTGCCAGTAAATCCGGCGTAATTGTGTTTGGCGTCTGCGGCATTGCAGCTTGCGCAGCACCGGCTGCAAACAGGCAGATTGCCAAAGCGGCAATAGTTTTTTTCATGGTTTACTCCTTCAGCGCGCTTTGTATAATACCGCCGCCAACAATAAATTCGCCGTTATAAAATACAACGGCCTGCCCCGGCGTAACGGCGCGCATGGGTTCATCAAAGGTAACTTTTACATATTCGCCGCAGGGTTCAATAGTTGCCGGTACGTCCTGCTGACGGTAGCGTGTTTTGGCGGTTACACGCAGCGGGCCGGTAAGGGCGGCTTCGGTAATAAAATTACAGTTTTTGGCAAGAAGCCCGCGGCTGAACAGTGCTTCTGCCGGGCCTACCGTAACGTTGCCGGAAGCGGTGTCTTTTTCTATTACATATAAGGGGTAATCGTAGGCAATGCCAAGGCCTTTGCGCTGGCCGATGGTGTAATTTACAAGCCCTTTGTGGCGGCCGAGAACCTGCCCGTTAAGATGCACGAAATTACCTGCGGTATCGGAAGTTTTGCCGATGCGCCCGATTAAACCGGCATAATCGCCGTCAGGCACAAAGCAGATATCCTGGCTGTCCGGCTTTTGGGCGGTAACAAGGCCTGCTTCGGCGGCAAGCCTGCGTATTTCGTCTTTGCTTACGCCGCCAAGGGGCAGCAGCACGTGCGAGAGCTGCTCCTGCGAGAGCGAAAACAGCATATAGCTCTGGTCCTTGCGGTGGTCCTCGCCGCGCGCCAAAAGCCAGCGGCTCTTTGCGTTATCGTAAACTATGCGGGCATAATGCCCTGTTGCCAGGTAGTCGCAGCCAAGCTCTTTGGCGTAATCCAACAGTGCGCCGAACTTTATATATTTGTTGCAGTCCACGCAGGGGTTGGGCGTGCTGCCGCAGCGGTATTCGCTGGCAAAGTGCTGTATAACGTGACTGTTAAAGCAGGCTCTTAAATCAATAACCTTGTGCTCAATGCCAAGCTTCTGCGCCACGGCCTGTGCGTCTTTAATGTCGCGGTCAATATTAAGCGGCGCATCTGGCAGGCCAATATCGCAGCCGTTAAACATACGCGCCGTAACGCCAATAACTTCATAACCCTGCTCTAAAAGCAGCATTGCCGCGGCAGAACTGTCTACGCCGCCGCTCATGGCGGCAAGTACTTTTTTCTTCATGTTATTCCTTCGGCGGCAGCGCTGCGCAGATTTCGTTTATTTTGGCTTCGTCAACGCGCATGGCTTCAATGGTTTTTTCAAACAGTTCGTCAAGCGTCCAGCCAAGCATTTCGGCGCCTTGCGCAATTACCTCGCGGTGGCAGCCTGCCGCAAATTTTTTATCCTTAAATTTCTTTTTAATGGATTTTACTTCCATGTCGCTTACGCTTTTGGAAGGGCGCATTAAGGCGGCCGCGCCGATAAGACCGGTAAGCTCGTCGGCAGCAAACAAAACTTTTTCCATCTGGTGCTCCGGTTTAACATCGCACACAAGGCCGTAGCCGTGGCTGGCGGTGGCGTGGATGAGTTTTTCGTCTATTTCGCGTTCACGCATAATTTCCTGTGATTTAATGCAGTGCTGTTCCGGGTACATTTCAAAATCAAGGTCGTGCAGAAGCCCGGCCAGTGCCCAGAAATCTGCTTCATCGCCGTAGCCGAGCTCGTTGGCGTACCAGCGCATAACGCCTTCCACTGTCAGCGCGTGGCGCAGATGAAACGGGTCTTTGTTATATTCTTTTACTAATTCCCAGGCTTCTTCACGTGTTAAATTTGCCATAAAAAATCCCTCCTGATTATTATAAAGCATGGTTAAAGCAATTTTATTTACAGCAGCATTTTTCTTCCTGCCATTTCAGTAAATCCGCCAGCGTAATATTATCTACAACATTGTTGATGGCTTCGCCTATGCGCCGCCATACTTCTGTTGTAACGCAGTCATCAAGGCGCGGGCAGAGTGCCGGATGCACGGAAGCCGCGCAGGCTACCGGGGCAAGGTCGCCTTCAAGCACGCGCAGTATTTCCCCAACGGTGCATTCTGACGGCGCTTTGGTAAGTTTATAGCCGCCCTGCGCGCCGCGGGCGCTTTGTACAAGCCCGGCCTTGCTCAAACGGCCGATAATCTGCTCCAGATATTTATCGGATATATCCTGCCGCAGGGAAATTTCTTTAACCGGCGTATATTCATGCTGGCTGTTGGCTGCTAAATCAAGCATCAAGCGCAGCGCGTAACGTCCTTTGGTAGATATTTTCATGCTGAACTCCTTTCATATAAAGTATTTTACTACTAATCAAGTAGGGATTCAACAAAAATTTAAAGGGTGGCATTTTGCCGGAGCAAAATTAAAAATTTTAACGGTTTTTTTATATTGTTATGTGTGTTAAAATAAAAGCATAAATTTTATTTTTAAAATTCTACTCCGGAGGAATTGTAATTATGGAAAACAAAGAAAAGATGGATATTGAGAAGGAATTTCAACACTATCTTGAAATTTTCAAGCATGATAAAGAACTTGGCAAAGCCCTGAGCCTTGTGTCTTTCCCGGCATTGTTCAACGATAAGTTTTTGCAGGAAAACAGCAAGTTTACTTCCATGAACGATTTAATAATCCGCAGCGGTTTCGGCATTATGAACCTGCTGGAAGTGGAAAACGTAAACCAGGAAAAATGGAACGCTTATATTGCCAAAAACAGCAACTGCACCACCTGGTTTGAATTTGGCAAGCTTGCCATGATTGAATGGATGAAAGCCAAACTGGAGGAAGTTAAGAACGCTGCAAATTAAAAAATAATGCTTTAAAAAGGAAGTGAGGCCGCGTGGATATTGTACTGCATGCGTTTGAAGGCGTTTTTACCGTCAGCCTGATGGTATTGGCCGGGTATTACCTTGGCAGCCACCACTGGTTTTCGGAAGAAAGCCTGAACCTGATTTCCAAACTGATAACGAAAATCTGCCTGCCGCTGTATATGATTGTGAATTTAACGGAAACGCTGACGCATGATACGGTTATACAAATGAGCAGCGGCCTTCCGGTAGCGGTTTCGTCTATGATAATCTGTTTTATCATCGGGCAGCTTGCCGTGCGCTTTGCCAAAATACCCAAAGGGCGGCGCGGCGTTCTGGCGGCGGTGTTTTTTGTAACCAATACCATTTTAATAGGCCTGCCGCTTTCCACCGAACTGTTTGGTACAAAGTGCATACCGTTTGTACTGGTTTATTATATGGCGAACACGGTGGTGTTCTGGGTTGTGGCGGCCCATATTATTGCCGTTGACGGAACGGAAAACGTACCGCCGCTCTTTAGCGTGCAGACGCTGAAGCACATTGTTAACCCGCCGCTGGCAGGCTTTGCCATTGGCTTTACCTTGGTAATGCTTGAACTGCACCTGCCGCATCCGCTGCTTGTTTCGTTTAAATACATGGGCAATATGACAACGCCGCTGGCCATGCTTTTTATAGGCGCCGTTGTAAGCAATGCGGACTGGAGCAAAATCCATTTTGACCGGCAGATTTTACTTGCCCTGTTCGGGCGTTTTGTAGTTTGCCCGCTGGGAATTATTTTAATGGCGCCGGTAATTGGCATACCGCCGCTTATGACGCAGGTGTTTACCATTCAGGCTGCCATGCCTGCACCTTCCGTGCTGCCTGTGCTTGCCAAAAATTATGGCGCCGATTACGAATATGCCGCTACCCTTACGGTTGTTACAACGGTTTTGGCAGTTGTTGTAATGCCGTTTTATATGTGGGTTGTTTCTTAATTTGTTTGCAGGATAAACTAAAAATACGAACAAATTTTCATAAATATGCTTGACAAAATGCGTTGTTCGTTTTATTATAACTATAACGAACAAACGTTTTGAAAGGCAGTTGATTGTTTATGAAAAAGCTGACGGCAATAGTAATGGCAGTCTTTTTATTATACAGCGGTTACGTGTTCGGCACGGTATCCGCAGCAGATGAAATTTACACCACGCGCACGGTAACCGTGTACAGCGGCGATACCATGTGGGATATTGCTTCCCGCTGGGCGGAAGATGACGAAGATGTGCGCGCCGTTATTTACCGTATCTGCGAGGCAAACGGTTTGCAGAATACCGATTTGCAGCCGGGGCAGAAGATTATGGTGCCGGTGCGTGTGCATGCCGGTGAGGGCGTAATGCTGGCGGAAGCAGCGAACGGAAATTTATAAAATACGAACAAAATAGAAGCAGGCCTGGTGATTTTAAAATCATTAAGCCTGCTTATTTTTTATGCCGTAAATAAAGCGTTTTATTTGTTTTCCGGCTTCCATTTGCCGCTGAGTACCTTAAGGTAGTTTACTTTGTCGGTAGCGCCTTCCGTACTTATTAAAAGCACGCGCGAGTTTTCGTCAAGCCCAAGTTCGTTGCGCAGCTGTGTAAGGTCAGGGTCCTGCATCAGTGCTGCCAGAACTCCGGCAGTTACCGCGCCAGATTCGCCCGAAACAATGCGCGCATCTCCGCTTTGCGGCATACCCAAAAGCCGCATGCCGCTGGCTGCATAGTCATCGCTGCAGGCAATAAAGGCACCTGCAAAATTATTGATTATATCCCAGCTTACAGTGCAGGGTTCGCCGCAGCAAAGCCCGGCCATCATGCTGTTCATTCTGCCGGTTATTTTGTGCAGTGTGCCGTCATTTGCCGCTGCCGTTTTATACAGGCAGGCGGCTTTATTCGGCTCGCAGATAACGGTAGCAGGCAGGTTATTCTGCCAAAGCGCTGCAAAATAGCCGAGCACCGCGCCTGCCATGCTGCCTACACCGGCCTGCAAAAACAAGTGCGTCGGCATTATGCCGTTTAGCTGAGCAGTAATTTCCTGCGCCATGGTGGTATAGCCCTGCATAATCCAGGTGGGTATTTCTTCGTAGCCGCTCCACGCGGTATCCTGCACCAACACCCAGCCGTGCTTGCGGCTCATGGCATAGGCAAGGCGCACGGCGCCGTCGTAGTTAAATTTTGTAATTTCCGCTTCTGCGCCCAGCGCGCGGATGTTGTTAAGCCGTTCCTGGCTTGAGCCTTCGGGCAGGTAAACAACTGCTTTATGCCCCAGAAGTTTGGCGGCCCAGGCTACGCCGCGCCCGTGATTGCCGTCCGTTGCCGTTACAAAGGTTACGGTGCCGAGTTTGGCTTTTGCTTCTTCGCTGCACAAAACGTTAAAACTGTTTCCGTCAACGGGTATATTTAATTTGCCGCATAAGTATCTGGCAATGGCGTAACTGCCGCCCAGCGCTTTAAAGGCGTTCAGCCCAAAGCGTGCTGATTCGTCCTTAACAAAAATCTGGCCAACGCCGAGCTGTTTTGCCAGATTAGGCAGGCTTACAAGCGGAGTTTGCGCATAACCTGCAATGCCGTTGTGAAATTCAAGTACGGCCTGCATAGCTTCCGGCTGCACAAATTTGAGGCTGCCGGTATTTTTATTTCCTTTATGAAGTACATATTGCAGATTGGCCATAAAACTGTTCTCCTGTACTAAAACGGCACAGCCTAAAGCTGTGCCGCAGTTAATTATTCAGTTTATGAACTTTTTAAAACAGTTCTTTTAAAATCATGGTCTGTTCGCGGTCGGGGCCTACGGAAACAATGCCTACTTCAACGCCTGCTACTTCGCTCATGCGTTTTAAGTATTTTTTGCAGTTTTCCGGCAGGTCTTCGTATTTGCGTACGCCGCTGATATCGGTCATCCAGCCTTCAAATTCTTCGTAAACAGGTTCAACCTGTGCCAAAACTTTCAGGCTTGCCGGGATTTGTTTGATTTCTTCGCCGTTATATTTGTAGCCTACGCACATTTTAATTACCGGCATTTCGTCAAGAATGTCAAGGCGGGTTACTGCCAGGCAGTCAAGGCTGTTTACGCGTGCGCTGTATTTCAGCATAAAGGCGTCAAGCCAGCCGCAGCGGCGCGGGCGTCCGGTAACGGTGCCGTATTCATGGCCGCGTTCACGCAGGGCGTTGCCGTCGGCGTCAAACAGTTCGCATACAAACGGGCCTTCGCCAACACGGGTGGTGTATGCCTTAACAACGCCAACCACATGGTTGATGCACAGCGGGCCTACGCCGCTGCCGGTTGCTGCATTGGCAGCAGTCGGGTTGGAGCTGGTAACGTACGGATAGGTGCCGTGGTCAATATCAAGGAAGGTAGCCTGTGCGCCTTCGAACAATACGTTTTTGCCTGCTTCAAAAACTTCGCCAAGCACAACGCCGGTGTCGCAAACATGCGGGCGGAGTTCTTCGGCATAAGCCAGGTATTCTTTCAGCACGCTGTCATAGTCAAACGGTTCGCCGCCGTAAATTTTGGTAATAATTTCATTTTTGGCAGCCAGGTTTACACGCAGCTTGTCAGCAAAAGTATCGGGTTCCATCAAATCGCAGATGCGGATGCCGGTGCGGGCAACTTTATCCATGTAGCAGGGACCGATGCCGCCTTTGGTAGTGCCGATTTTGTGTTCGCCGAGTGCAGCTTCCTGCAGTTCGTCCAATTTTGCATGGTAGGGCATAACAACGTGGGCGCGGTCGGAAATCAAAAGATTGCTGCAGTCAATGCCCTGGGCTTTCATGCCTGCAATTTCCTGAAGTACAACTGCGGGGTTAATAACTACGCCGTTGCCGAGGATATTGATTTTATCTTTGTACAGTACGCCGGAGGGCAAAAGACGCAGTTTATAGGCAACATCGTCTACAACAACGGTGTGCCCTGCGTTGGAGCCGCCGGAATAACGTACAACAGCGTTGGCTTTCTGAGCCAGGTAATCAACAATCTTGCCTTTGCCTTCATCGCCCCACTGGGCGCCGATAACTACAACAGATGACATAACTATCTCTCCTTATATAATCATAATCCGAAGCGCGCCATAATGAGGTCTACATTGCGCAGCATCGGCATGGGGTCAAAGCAATGCTCAATTTCTTCGTCGGTGAGGTATTTTTTAATATCCTCATCGTGTTCAACATTGGTTTTAAAGTCTGCACCTTCCAGCCAGCGGGCCATAGCATTGCGCTGTACCCATTTGTAAGCGTCCTCGCGCAGTACGCCTTTGCTTACAAGGGCAATCAGCAGGTTCTGGCTGTAAATAAGGCCGCCGGTTTTGTTCATGTTGGCAATCATGGCATCCGGGTAAACCAGCAGTTTATCAACAATGTTGATGAATTTGCGCAGCATATGGTCCAGTGCAATGGTTGCATCCGGCAGAATAACCCTTTCTACGGAAGAATGGGAAATATCGCGTTCATGCCACAGGGTAACGTCTTCAAGGGCAGCAACGGCATAACCGCGCAGCAGCCTTGCCATACCGGAGATTTTTTCGCAGGTAATGGGGTTGCGTTTGTGCGGCATGGCCGAAGAACCTTTCTGGCCGGGCGCAAAATATTCTTCAGCTTCGCGGATATCGGTGCGCTGGAGGTTGCGGATTTCGGTTGCCATTTTTTCCAGCGAAGAACCGATAATAGCGATGGTGGTTAAATAATCGGCGTGGCGGTCGCGCTGGATAACCTGGGTTGCCAGGCGTGCAGCCTTAATGCCAAGTTTTTCGCATACATATTCTTCAACAAACGGGTCGATGTTGGAGTAAGTGCCGACAGCGCCGGAAAGTTTGCCTACAGAAATAAATTCGCGGGCCTGTTTCAGGCGTTCCATATTGCGTTCGGTTTCATCCATCCACAGCGCAAATTTCAGGCCGAAGGTCATCGGTTCGGCGTGAATGCCGTGCGTGCGGCCAATCATAACGGTGTGTTTGTGTTCGGCGGCGCGGCGTTTTAAAACTTCGTGCAGCTTTTCGAGGTGTTTCATCAAAAGGTCTGCGGACTGCTGCATCATAACGCCCATAGCGGTGTCTTTAACGTCGCTTGAGGTTAAGCCTTTATGGATGTATTTGGAAGCATCGCCCACATATTCTGCAACATTTGTTAAAAAGGCGATAATATCGTGGTTGGTAACAGCCTCAATTTCTTTAATGCGTTCAATGCGGAAATCTGCTTTGGTCTGAATGTCATGCAAAGCATCATCAGGCACAATGCCCAGTTTGTTCATGGCTTCGCAGGCAAGAATTTCCACGCGCAGCATGGTGCGGAATTCGTTTTCAAGAGTCCAGATATTGCCCATTTCCGGATTGGTATAGCGTTCAATCATATTTTTGCCCCCCAAAGTGTTTTTTACAATAAGAAACAGGAAGCAGCCTCTTTTGTGCCCTTCCTTAACGACAAAACTTATTATCCTTTCTTATCATACCATTTATAGCATTTTACCGCAAGGCTATCCGGCTTTTTTATAAAAATATTCCTGCGGAAGATGCAAAACGGCAGCGCCAAAAATTTAAGGCTGCGCCGTTTATATCAGTAAAAAGCATGCAGCGCATACAGTGCTGCCAAAAATATTAAATTGTCAACAGTAAAAATTGCCAGATACTGCCTCCTTAAATGCGGATACTTTGCAGCAACCTGCTTGTAGGAGATAAGGCTTGCCATGGAAGCGATAAGCGTGCCGAGGCCGCCGAGGTTGGTGCCTACGATAAGCGCGGCGTAGTTATTGCTGTAACCTGAAAGCAGCATTGCCGCAGGTACATTACTGATAACCTGGCTGACGGCGACGCTTATTAAAACTTCGTTGCCGGCCAGAATCTGATTGATAAAACTGTGCAGGCTTCCGATATGGTTCATATTGCCGACAAAAATAAAAAAGAAAAGGAAGGTCAGCAGCAGGGAGTAGTCAATCTGCCGGAACAGGCTTTTATTTTTGTATAAAAGCGCGGCGGCAACAACAGCCAAAAGCACCAGGTGCGGCACAAAGTGGGCCACGGTAAGCACGCACAAGGCAAATAAAACAAGGTAAAAGCAGACGGTGCGCTTGTCTTTAAGCCGTTCGGTTTTTATATCCAGCTGCAGGTGTTCTTCCGGGTAAAATACAAGCACAACTGCCGTCAGCATAAAAGCGGCAAGGCCGGTATACAGCCACATCAGCTCCAAAAATTCCGGCACGCCCATGCCAGAAAGCGAAAACAGGTACAAATTCTGCGGATTGCCGATAGGTGTAAACATGCTGCCGAGGTTGGCCGCTATTGTCATCAGCGTAACGGTGCCGCAAAGTTTGTCCGTTAAATTAATCATTTCCAAAATCATAATGCCGAAAGGCACAAAGGTAATCAGCGAAACGTCATTGGTGATGAACATGCTGCTGATGAAGCATAAAAATATCAGCGTAAAAACAATGCCGCGCCTTGTTTTTACCTTAATTAATATGCGGCTGCCGATAAACTGCAAAAAGTTCTGCCCGCGCAGGCCTTCAATAATCAGCATCAGGCAGAACAGCATGATGAGCGTATTAAAATCAATATAGCGCAGATATTTAAGGCTGGGCGGTTCAATGAGGCACGAAAGCAGCGCCAGCAGCAGCGAAACGCTTAAAACAACATCATTGCGCAGATAGTTTTTTATTTTTGCAAGCACTTGTTAAACGCCTTTCCGTAAAAGCAAAATAAATTCTTAAACATTGTACCATATTTGCAGAAAGATACAAAAGATTTTAATAAAATTTTAACGGTTTATTTTTATTTGCTGTGCTTTATTTATTTACGTTTGTTGACATAATTCTTTAACAGAGTTACACTAATATCAATATATTAAAAGAAAATAGCAATATTTAAAACGCTGTTACAAAATTTATTTTGTTTTGAAAGGGAAAGATATTATGAAGGAAAGTATACAGGCAAAATTAATGCTCAGTGCGGCTATGGTTATTTTTGGCACGCTGGGCGTTTTTACGCGCAATATCGGTGTAACAAGCGGTGAACTGGCGCTGTACCGCGCAGTGTTGGCATCCGTTCTTATAGGGTTTTACCTGGTGTTTATAAAAAAAGGCGGGCTTAATTTAAAAAACGCCGGGCGTGAGCTGCCGCTTTTACTTGCTTCCGGCATTGCCATGGGCATTAACTGGATTTTGCTGTTTCAGGCGTACCGCTATACAACAATTTCGGCGGCTACTTTAAGCTATTACTTTGCGCCTGTTATCGTTACGGTTGCTTCTCCGCTTTTGTTTCATGAACGGCTGACGGCGAAACAGATTATCTGTTTTGTAATGTCTACACTGGGGCTGGTGCTTATTATAGGCACCGACGGCGGTGATGAAACTGCCGGTATTACAGGCATTTTGTTTGGGCTGGGGGCAGCGGTTTTTTATGCCGCTGTTATTTTGCTTAATAAATTTATTAAAAACGTGGCAGGTATACAGCGTACCATTTTGCAGATGCTGGCCGCCGTTGTTACTTTGCTGCCGTACGTGGCGTTAAGCAGCGGGTTTAATTTGAACCTGCTGGACGGTACCGGCTGGGCGTGCCTGCTGACGGTGGGTCTGTTCCATACAGGCATTACTTACTGCCTGTATTTTTCCGCACTGAAAGATTTAACGGGGCAGGAAGCCGCTATTTTAAGCTATATAGACCCCCTGGTTGCCGTAATAATTTCCGTACTTTTACTGGGCGAGCCCATGACGCTGATGCAGCTTATCGGCGGCGCGCTGATACTGGGCTTTACTTTGTGGAATGAGAAAGCGTAGCAATATCATAATTTAAAAATTTAAAAGCATAGAGATATACTTCTGCGGCCCGGCAAAAATGATGTGGCTTCTCCGATTCCGCCCGGGCTGCGCAGCCGGGCTCTCAAAAAATAGCGTGCTGAATTTAACCGCCACATTTTTTTGCTCGTGCCTTTAAGCACATCTCTATGCTTTTGCTGAATTTATAATGTAAAACCCGCCGCATGATAACGGCGGGTTGCTTTTATTATTGGGTTAATAACCACTTAATGCCGGCGGCGCTGCGGCTGATAATATTGCGGTAATGGCCGCCGGGGTTAAGTTCATAACAAGTGTTAATGCCAAGGCTGCGGTAATGTGCTGCCAGTTCTTCCGTACACTGCTGCACGGTTTTAAGGTACTGGTTGCGTGCGCGTGCTTCTTTATCGCCAAGCGAAAAATACAAATACTGCGGAGTTTTACAAAGCGTGTTTTGCAGGGCAAAATCCTTAAAGCCTGGGTACCATAGCGAACCGCTCATACTCGCCGCGCGGCTGAATAAATCCGTTTTGTACAGCGCGTATACGGTAAACAAACCGGCAAGCGAATATCCGGCAAGCCCGCGCCACAAAATTCCGTTCAAGCCTGCTTCGGCCTGCGGTAAAACCTGCTGTGTTAAAAATTGCAGGTAAGCATCCGCGCCGCCGGTAAACATCTCGCTGTACTTAAATAAATCGCCCGCTGTCCACGGCGAAAGTTCTGCTTCCCAGTTCAAGCCGCTGACAGTTACCAGAGTAAAATCCGGGCAGCTGTCTTTTTGAACCTGCGCATAAACCTCGCCGCCGTTGTCGTTGTAAGTTGTTAAATAAATTACCGGCCTGTTTTCCGCCAAAGTGGGATAGACCGTTATTTTTTTGTTGCCGCTTGTAAATGTAAACATAGTGCGCCTCGGTTGATGATGTTATTTTATACTATTTTAGCATTTTTTGTTGAAAGTGATTAGTATAATATTCAAGTATTGGCTATTATGGTTCTGTTTGGCTTGTAGATAAGAAATGAATTTGATTTTTGATATTATATATGATACTATAAAGATACTAAATATAGTATTATCGTTGAAAGGTGGTTAGCCCGTGGGGCAAATAGAAAAGAGATTAAGAGCGTTATCTGAGGGCAAAGATTTACCGTGGAATAAAGTAGTGACATTGTTGGAATATTATGGAGCAAAGGTACAGCCACCAAACAGCGGCAGCCATTTTAAAGTTTTTATGCAGGGTAAAACACCGTTAATTATACCGGTACATAATGGCAGAATTAAAAAAGTTTATGCTAATAAAATTGCAGAGTATTTAAGTGAGTTTATTGATTTAAGCGGCAAGGAGTGAGTAATATGAAAAACGCTTCTAAAGATTTAAAGTATTACCTTGAATTAAATTATCCATATCAAATAACAAAAATTGATGAAGCAGATGGCGGCGGCTTTTTGATTGAAGTACCAATGTTAAAAGGCTGCATGAGCGACGGCGAAACCGTTGAAGAAGCCTATAATAATTTAGAAGAAGCAAAAAAAGAATGGCTTACCTATATGCTGGAAAATAATTTGCCGATACCGGAACCTGCCGCAAAAACAACTTACAGCGGTAAATTTGTGGTTAGAATACCAAAGACACTGCACCAAATTATAAGCGAACAATCAAAACGCGAAGGATTAAGTTTAAACCAATATGTTGCTAACATTTTAGCCTACGCCGCAGGGGAACGCCATGCACTGGCGACAGAGAAGAAATAAAAATTCATAATAAACAGCAAAAACGGCAGCCGATTTTTTACATCAGCTGCCGGTTTACTTTTACACATAATTTTAATTTACCCAGTCGATAAAGGTTTTAAAGTAGGCTTCTGCTTCTTTAACAGTTTCGGTAATGTCGTTGCCGTCTTTGTCGGTAATTGTGCCTTCTACCCAGCTGCCTTTAACGCCGCTTCTGAAATACGGTCCGACATAATAGCTGAATTCTGCGCATATCGGGGCACCGTGTTCTTTCTGAATCAGCCAGGCGTTGTAGCTTTCAAGCAGTGCTGCCAAGGGCAGGCCGTTATCAACAATCCCGTCATATACGCTGAAATCTTTAATGTGGAACGGCCCCATTTCCCTGTAAAGTGGTGCGCTGTCAATCAGCATTTGTTTTTCTTCGTCAGTCAGCGGTTCTGGGTCTTCCATAACGGCGGCGTTTTCCAAAACCTGCTCTACGGTAGACATGCCGGATAAAATTGCCTGCACGCCTTCCTGGTCGGCAGCAAAGCGCAGCGCCCATGCGGCAGGAGTCATTCCCGGGCGTTTGGCCTGCATCTGCTCAAACAGCGCTTTGGGCGGATAGGTGAGCATGCCGCCCTTAACCGGTTCCATAATGTTAACCAGTTTGCCGTGGCGGCGGATAATATCGTAGCATTTTTTCGACTGTACCCACGCTGCGGAGTAATCATAATAGTTAAAGGCAATCTGCACAAATTCAACTTCGGGATGTTCGTTCAGGATGCGTTCCAAAAATTCCGGCGCATCGTGAACGGAAAAGCCAAGGTGCTTAATTTTGCCTTCTTTTTTGTATTCCGAAAGAATTTCAAAAATATGGTACGGCGTAACAATGTTGTCATAAAAACCGCTGTTCAGATTGTGGACAAGGTAATAATCAAAATAATCTACGCCGCAGTTTTGCAGCTGCTCAGCAAAAATACGTTTAACATCTTCTTCGCTTTTAATTGCCCAGGTTGGCAGTTTGGTGGCAAGCGTAAAACTTTCGCGCGGGTGGCGTTCTACCAGCACCCTGCGGGTAAACTCCTCGCTTTTGCCGTTGTGATAAACATAGCTGGTATCAAAATAGGTATAGCCTTTTTGCAAAAACGCATCTACCATTTCACAGGTTTTCTATAAATCAACATGTTCGGGGTTGTCGTCAAGCTGCGGCAGACGCATCATGCCAAAGGCAAGTTTTTTGTTCTGCATATAAATCCCTCCTTGTTAATTTTTATCATATCGTTGGAGTTAAGACTGCGTCAATAAGTTTTTATGGTTCACAGCTGCCTTAAAATGGCAATAAAAAACGCCAGCCGCATAATACGGCTGACGGTATTTTCAGCTGCGCCATTCAACAATATCATCAAAATTTTTGCGCGGACGCGGGGCATTGGTGCTTCAGCGGCATAGCCAAGCGCAAAGACTGCCGCAAGTTCACCGCCGCAGTTAAGCCAAGTGCACAGCTCGCGGTAAGCAAAATAAATATCGCAAATCCACAGGCTGCCCAAACCGTTTTCAACTGCCGCCAGCGACATGTTTTCCACGGCTGCGCCTATTGATTGTGCGTTGCAGATTTCAAACACACGGTTTTCTGCATTCTGCGGTGTCAGTAAATCAAGCCCCAGCGGATTGACTACAAAAATCAGTACGGGTGCCTGCCGCATAATGGCAAGCGTGTTCCATGCACCGGCTATATACTGCGCGCTTTCGGGCAAAAACGGCTGCTGTGCTTCACGGCGCAGGCCCTGTTCCATTGCGGCCAGCGCTTCTTCTTTTGCTTTGCCGGTTGTTACCACAAAATGCCACGGCTGCCTGTTTTTGGAGGACGGGGCAAGTGCGCCTGCTTTAATAATTTCTTCAATTATATGGCGTGGTACCGGCGTGCTTTTAAATTTGCGTATGCTGCGCCTTGCGGCGATTGCGTCAAGCATGTTCTTCCTCCGTCAGTATTTCCGATAGATTTTCAATAATCTGCCGCAGGGTTTTAACGGTTTCGTCAAGCGGCAGGGCTTTGCTTTCGTCCCATACCATCTGCGGCAGCAGCGGCACATGTGCAAAGCCGGTTTTTACTGGCGTGCCGTTAAAGTGGTGCAGTGCGGTGTAAAAAATGTCGTTGCAGACATAACCGCCGGTGCAGTAGCCAAGGTGAACCGGACAGCCCTGCTTTTGCAGGCGTTTTACAAGGGCGTGCGTGGGTATGGTGGCAAAATACGCTGCCGGTGCGCCCGGCACAACGGGTTCGCCCCAGGGCGCTGCGCCTTTGTTGTCCTCTAAAAGTGCGTCGCGCAGGTTCACGGCAACTGCGTCAAGGTGCAGGCGCGTGCTGCCGCTGTCCATGCCCGTCATTAAAATAACGTCCGGTTTAAGGCGCTCGGCTTCTTCAAGCAGCAGCCGCCCGGCCGCGCCGTAAATATTAGGCAGCAGCATTTTATGCACGCTGAAGCTGCCGATTACTTCCGGCAGGGCCTTAACTGCTTCCCACGAGGGGTTAATGTTATAATGTGCAAAAGGGTCAAAACCTGTCAGTAAAAGTTTTTTCATCATATTCCGGCGGGGGTTATTTGGCCATCTGGTAAATTTTTTCCATGTCGTCAATGTTCAGTGCTTTAAAGCCGCCGATGGTGCGCGTGTTGTTAAAGCTGCATTTATATGCCAGCTCTTTAATCTGTTCGTCGGTAAGGTGAATATCCATATCGCTGATTTTCGTCGGCATGCCAATGCTTTTAAAGAATGCTTCCATGGCTTCAATGCCTTCAAGGGCAATTTTTTCTTCCGCACCGGCGGTATAGGGAATGCCGAAAACATTAACGGCAAGCTGCGCAAAGCGTGCGGGGTTAACCGGCATTACGTAACGCGCCCAGCTGCCCCAAACTGCTGCCAGCCCTGCGCCGTGGGCGATATCAAACATGCCGCCGAGCTCGTGCTCCAGCTGATGGCAGGCCCAGTCGCCCAAAGTACGGTCGCCTGTGATATCGTTATGTGAAAGGGTGCCGCTCCACATAATTTCGGCGCGTGCGTCGTAGTCATCCGGCTTTTTAAGGGCGGCTTTTACGTTGCGCATTACGTTTTTAATCAGCGTTTCGGCAATGCCGTCCGTTAAATTAAGCTGTTTAACATCCGGTTTGGTAAAAAAGCGTTCCAGGCTGTGTACAATAATATCCGTACAGCCGCTTGCCGTCTGGTAAGCGGGCAGGGTATAGGTAAGCTCCGGGTTCATAACGGCAAATTTGCAGTAAGCGTAAGGCGAATAAGCGCCGCGTTTCAACCAGCCGTTTTCGTTGGTGATAATGCTGGCGTTGCTCATTTCGCTGCCTGCGGCGGCAATGGTCAGCACTGCGCCGATAGGCATGCAGGCCTGCGGTGCTTTGCCGGTGTAGTAGTCCCATACGTCGCCTTCGTTGGTAAGGCCGTAGCCGATGGCTTTAGCGCTGTCGATAACGCTGCCGCCGCCTACTGCCAGTATAAAATCTATTTTTTCTTTGCGGCCGAGTTCAATGCCTTCATAAACTTTGCTGAGGCGCGGGTTCGGCACAACGCTGCCCAGTTCTGTATAGCTGATGCCTTCTGCCTGAAGCGAAGCGCAGATTCTGTCAATCAGGCCGGACTTTTTGGCGCTGTGCCCGCCGTAGTGAATAAGTACCTTTGTTGCTCCGGCTTCTTTGCACAGTGCGCCGGTGCGTGCTTCGGTGCCGCGCCCGAAAATTACTTTGGTCGGTGCTAAATATTGAAAGAATTCCATATGGTTCAGCTCCTTTATAAAACTTATATATTAATGGTACGCCAAAAGAAGGCTTATGTAAATATGAAGAAAAAAGTTTTACATCGGGCAGGCGTTTATAAAAAAACGGCGAAGATAATTATATTGTAAAATTTTTAACAGGAGGTTTTACTATGCAGGGTAAAAAATATATAGCGGCTGCTCTGGTATGCGGATTCATACTTGGCAGCAGCACTGCTCCGGCACAGGCCGGAATTTTGGGTACTGTTTTAAAAGGCGGCGCCATCGGCGTGCTTGTAAGCCAGTTTGATGACCAGCTTAACAGCGCCATTAACACTTTAACGGGCAAATATGCCGTAAGCAGTGATTACGCAACCAAGGTTGTGCCTGTAATTACCGTTGGCGACGGCAGCTACGCAGGTGCGGCGCAGGTAAGCGGCCCGCATGCGCAGGTAGAAAAATGCAAGGCTGCGCTTTTGATAGAAGCATCGTTTTTCGGCAGTTTCCGCGCCAAAGCGCTGATACCGATTGACAAAGTTGATATTACCGATGTTAACCGTGTGCAGGGCGTAGGCGTATCGGCACAGATTGATGTAAAACTTTAATGGCGGTAACAGTTGTGACGGCAGAAGAATTTATTGAAAAACTACAACAATACAGCAGTCCGCAGGTTTTTAACCCGTGGGCAGATTACGACACTGAATGTGACATTGGCCCGCAGGCGCCTGTAATACGTGCGGCGAACTTTCTGCGCTATTTAAAGCTGCGCCAAAATGCCCATTTTCTGTTCATTGCCGAAGGGCTTGGCTATCAGGGCGGGCATTTCAGCGGCATGGCCATGACCAGTGAGCGCATTTTGCTCGGCAATCATCCGGATGTTGAGCCGCAGGCGGTTCTGGGTGAGTGGGATTACAGGCGTACCAGCAATCCGGACAGCCCGCGCCTGAACCGCACGCAAAAATTGTACGGCTTTAACGAACCTACGGCGACGGTTATGTGGAATGCCATTGCGCGCCACGGGTTATCTCCTTATGATACGGTTTTGTGGAACATTTTTCCGTTCCATCCGTATAAAGACGGCAATATTTTAAGCAACCGTACGCCGACGGGTGAGGAACTAGATGTTGGCATTGAGTACGCGCGGCTTTTAATGCAGCTTATTCCCGGCATGAAGGTTGTGGCAATCGGGCGCAAATCGCAGCAGACGCTCGGCAAATACGGCGTTGCCTGCGAGTGTGTGCCGCATCCTTCCATGGGCGGTGCCAACGCTTTTAAAAAAGCTGTGGCAGAGCTTTTTGCCGCACAGGGCGGTGAAAAATAATGGCTAAAACAGATTTTACACGTGACCAGACTATCAATATAGCTGTAAAAATGGGCAAAATTCTGCTGAAAAGCGGCGCAGAAACCTACCGTGTGGAAGATACCATTTCACGCTGCTGCCTGGCGCACGGCTATGAGGTTGACCCTTTTGTAACGCCTACCGTTATAATTTTGGGCAACGAAGATACCGACAGCTTTATCCGCGTAAGCAGAATTGGCTACCGCAGCACCAATTTAAGCCTTATCAGCGAAATGAACAGCATGTCCTACAATTTTGCCAAGTGGGATATGGGCTACGAAGATACCTGTAAATGGCTGGACAAAAAATGGCGGCAGCCCGCGCCTTACGGTAAATGGATGGTCTGCCTTGCCTCTGGCATTGGTTCGGCAGCCTTTGCGGCGATGCTGGGCGGCAACAGCCATGACTTTATTGCGGCCTTTATTACAGGCGGCGCTGCCATGGTTGCCTTAAAGCAGATTGCAGGCTACCACCCAAGCGCTTTTTGGGAAAACGCCGTGGCCGGTGTTGTTATCGCAACCGTTGCGCTTATCTGCTGCGCCATGAGCGTGCAGTGTACAATGGAAAAAATTATTGTAGGCGCGCTGATGCCCTTTGTGCCCGGCGTGGCTTTCTGCAACGGCCTGCGCGATTATATGGCGGGTAATTTAATGAGCGGCAATTCGCGCATCGCGGAAGCGCTGCTGTTTGCTTCGTCCATTGCCATCGGCATTGCGTTTGTGCTGCGTGCCTGGTTTATCTGGGGGTGGGATTTATGGAAATTATAACCGCCTTCGGGTTTGCCTGCATTGCCACTATGGCGTTTGCGGTGCTGTTTCAGGCACCGAAAAAGATTGTGCTTATCGACGGCGTTATCGGCGCTATCGGCTGGGTAGTTTTTATATACCTGCGGCATGAGCTTGGCTATACGTCGTTTGTTTCCAACTTTTGCGCCACCATTTCGCTGGCACTGGCAAGCGAGCTAAGTTCCCGCATTTTCAAGCAGCCGGTAACGGTGTTTGTTATACCGGGCATAGTGCCTCTGGTGCCGGGGCTGGGCATTTATCAGGGTATGTTTGCCATTATTAATAATGAATATAATAACGGAACTTCCATTTTGCTTACGGCAATGACGGACTCCGTTGCCATAGCCATTGGCGTAATGCTGGTTTCAAGTTTGTTCCGCGTGCTGAAGGTGCGCCGCTTTATGCTGCAGTACCGGCGTTCCAAACGGCAGATGGAGTTAAAGGTTAAAGGCAGAAAATAAATAAACAGCACACTTAAAGCATTGTAAAAGCTGCTTTGGTGTGCTGTTATTGTTATAAGTTAAAAAATATCGGGATATTCCGTAGGCAGGTGGGCAATATGGTAAACATAAATAATGTGCTCCACCTTTTTACAGATGCAGATATAGTTCTGGCTTTTTAAAATTTTAAAATTCCTGCTTTTCAGCGGCTCGTATTTAATGCTGTCGGCCGCCGGATAAAAGAGCTTCAGTTCTTTTAAATCACGCAGTATTTTGCCGGTAATTCTGTCTGCTTCGTCCGGCGTAATGTTGCGCCGCCAGTAGGCGCCGATATTTTTCAGGTCGTCAACCGCGCGCGGCAGAAGCCTTATTGACGCTTCAACCATGGCTTTTCTGCTTCAGGCTTGCTTCAAATTCTTCCAGAGCGCAAGCGGCTGTTCCGTTTAATCTTGTGTTTTCGCTTTCCAAAACTACATTGCTGAGTTTTAATACTAAGTCGCGCAGTTCAAACGCCCGGGCGCACATCACCACTAAATCCTTTTCCCCATTTTTGGTAATGTAAATTGCATCGCCTGTTCTGCGTGCCAGCTCGGCAATTTGGCTGTAATCGGTACGCAGGCGTGTAGACGGCTTAATATAAACCATAATATTCCTCCTATCATCAAATTTTACCGCCTTTAAAAGTGACGGCAAGACGAGATTTTACCATAATCTTTAAACTTTGTAAAGATAGGGAATAAAATTTTTGAACAGGCGGCAGCAGGGAGGCAGGCCGGGTTTTAGAATATTGCCAAGCCGGAAAGGCTGTGATATAATTATTAATACAATTTATACATGCGGGTGTAGTTCAGTGGTAGAACAATAGCTTCCCAAGCTATGTGTCGCGAGTTCGAGTCTCGTCACCCGCTCCAGAAAATATGCGCACCTGCATTATTTGCGGGTGTTTTTTTATTGCAGTTTTTAAGATAAGATTGATTTTAAGGCTAATATAATAGTAAAGAAAAACCGGTCAGATAGTTTTGGCATATTGAAATTGCTTTTTATTTTGCCGTATTTTGCTTAAGGCTCTTTGGCGTGCCACAATATTTGGTGGAATGAAAAAAGATTAAAAAACTGTAAAATTTAGGGATTTTTCCACTTAAAATTGCCGCTATCAGCGATTATTAAAGTTTTGGGCGCAACTCCTTTAAAATTTTGTAATTTCTTTCATTTTCCTATTGTACTTTCTGAAAATTGTGGTACAATCATATACGTTAATTAATGCTCAGGCAAGGGGAGAGTGGATATGAAAAAAGAAAAATATTTCAGGCTTAACAAAGAAGAAACCGAGGCGCTGGCCCAGGAATATGGTACTCCGCTTCTGGTGCTTTCGCTGGAGCAGATTGAAAAAAATTACCGCCTTTTGCGCACTCATCTGCCGCGCGTTAAAGTTTTTTATGCCATTAAAGCCAATCCGCACAGGCGTATTTTGGAACTGATGCGTGACCTCGGCTCTAACTTTGACGTTGCTTCCGACGGGGAAATTATGGAATTGAGTTCCCTTGGCGTTGACGGCAGCAGGATGATTTACGCCAACCCGATGAAAACGGTAAACGGACTGCGTGCCTGCCGTAATGCCGGTGTGGGCAAGATGACTTTTGACAGCGCAGGCGAAATAGATAAAATGGCGCGTGAGTGCCCGGGTGCAACGGTACTTTTGCGCATCAGGATAGATAACAGTTCGGCACATGTCGATTTGAATAAAAAATTCGGCGCCGCCCGTGAGCAGGCTTTGGAACTTTTGCTGAAAGCAAGGGATGCAGGGCTTGACGCTGCCGGTATTGCCTTTCATGTAGGCAGCCAGACTACGAGTGCCGACCCGTATTTGTATGCGCTTGATATTGCGCGTGAAATTTTTGAAGAAGCAGCGGCGGCAGGCATGCAGCTGCGCATTATGGATATCGGCGGGGGATTCCCCATTCCCGAACCGAAAGTACGCTTTAATTTGCAGGAAATGCTCAATCAGATTAACGCACGCCTTGACGAAGATTTTCCGGGAGTGGAAATCTGGGCAGAGCCCGGGCGTTTTATCTGCGGCACGGCAGTAAACCTTATTACCAGTGTTATCGGTGTAACGGAGCGCGGCGGGCAGCCGTGGTATTTCCTTGATGAAGGCCTTTACGGAACTTTTTCCGGCGTGCTTTTTGACCAGTGGGACTTTAAACTTATCAGCTTTAAAGAAGGCGAGCAGGTGGCCGCTACTTTTGCAGGCCCAAGCTGCGATTCGCTCGACATTATGTTCCGCGGCAAAATGACAGTGCGCCAGGAAGAAGGCGATTTAATCCTTGTGCCTATCTGCGGGGCTTATACATCGGCATCGGCAACAACTTTTAACGGCTTCAGCAAGGCCAATTTTGTTGTATGGGAAGATGTAAAGGAAACATTAATGGCGCCGCAGCTTTTAAAAGCGCAGTAAAAGAAAGAATGTTTTAGCTGTTAGTGCGTTTATGTTATGCGGCTGCGCCGAAAATGTTACAAAAAATTAATAATTTTAATAAATTATAGAAAGACTTGACAAATTTCTTTTAGCAGTGTATAATTTGCATTGTGCAATGATGTTTTTATACATTGCCTTAACTAACGCTTTCCCTTATTTTAGGCTGCTGTGCGCACATCTTTCCATGTGTGCGGCAGCCCTTTTTTATGCCAAAAATATTTTATTATGGTACAATTAAATAAAGCAGACTGACAGGAGGCAGATAATATGGACCAACAGGAATGGATGGGTTATGTTTCCCGTTTGGCTAACGGAGAATACCCTGTGCCGGTAGGCATGATACAGGATTATAATGACTGGCGCTGCCGCTCGATTGTAGGGCGCGCGCTTTACTGGATGGGCGATACCGAAAGCGCAATGCGAGTTTTAAGCACGGTTGTAAATGTAGAGCCCAATATGGATGACGACCCTGAATATGGTTTAAGCGAAGCGGAGCACAAGGTTTTGTGCCTGCGCGATATTGCTGAAATAGTTTGGAAACTGGCCAAAAGTGAAGAAGCGGCCCTTACCTATTTAAAAGAAGCATATGACCTGAGCCGTGCTTATAAACACAGCTTTCACAGCTGCGCCCGCGGCGATATGTTTTACCGCAGGCTGATGGTGCTGAGCGAAGCAGGCAAAACGCAGCAGGCTGTTGATGAAGCCAAGGCAATGGTTGAAGCTGAAAAGGACAACAATGGTGTGAACCCGTATAAATATTTTGCACTGAAGTTTTTGGCAGAAGATGCGCATAACGCAGGTGATGACGCTAAAGCAAGTGAAATTTACGCCGAAGCCTTTAAGTATTACCCACAAAACGATATCGCAGAACGAGACCTGGCTAAAGCCGCAGCGGAAGAAGACGCTGCAAAACGTTATAAAGCCTATGAATTTTGCAGCACCGTGCAGTACAAACCGTGGGAAAAGCAGCGCCCGATAGTGCTGCGCCGCGGTATTGACGATAAATAAAGACTTTGTACGCCCCTTATTAATGCGGGGGCGTATTTTTTTGTAGCTAAAAATTCACAAATCTATTACAATAGTACCAGCTGCTAATAATTTTAACAGAGGTGACGGTGTGAATTTAAAAAATAAAGTTTTAGCATTAGGTATTTTATGTGCTTTGGGCTTGCCGCAGGCTGCCGAAGCAGAAGGTTTTGCCATTAACGAATGGAGTGCCGAAGGCGTTGCCATGGGTGGGGCGCGTATGTTTGCCGAAGGCGATGCTGCTAACGTGGCTTACAACCCGGCATCTATCACTAAGGTGGACGGCGAGGCGTTTAAGGTAAGCGCAACCTACCTCAGCCCGCACGGCGAATACGATTTGTATGGCGAAAATGATAAATTACTTGAAAGCGGACATAACCGTGTGCATTTTGGCTTTGCGCCCGGCTCATACTATGTAAAAAAACTGAACGACAAAGATTGGTTTGGCATTGGTACATTCAGCCGCTTTGCTATGGTGTCCGAATTTGAACGCAATTCACAGGTTTCTACAAACGCTTTTGTTTCCCGTTTGGATGGCGTTAGCGTTACGCCGACTTTTGCGCATAAGTTTGATGACAAATGGAGCGCGGCTATTGGTGCAGAAATTAACTATGTGCGCCTGACTATGGAAAAAAATACTTTGTGGGCTAATGATAATCCTATTACTCCTACCCATACCAAGGGTGAAAGCTATGCTCTTGGGTGGAACGCTGCAGCGAATTATGCTTTTGATGATAAAAATGAAATCGGCATAGTTTACCGCAGCCGCATTAAACATTCCATGGAAGCTGATTTTAATGCTTATAATGTAGTTAATCCATATACTAGTCAATATTTAGGTAATTTTTCCGGTGATGCGTATGGTGAAGTAACGCTGCCGGATTCCTGGCATATTGGTTATAATCATAAATTCAATGATAAAACACGTGTGGAACTGAACGCTGTGCGCACTAACTGGAGTGCTTATGATGCATTGAATATAAATGTTACTAATGCAGGTCCCGTTCATAGTGGAATGCATGCCAGCCCCAAAAACTGGGAGGACGGCTGGCGTTATGCTGTCGGTGTGGAGCATAAATTAAGTGATAAATACACGCTGATGGCAGGCTATGCTTATGATGAATCTTCCATTCCGTATGACGGAGGCGATTTTATGGTGCCGACCGGCAACAGAAAAACTTATTCCATCGGCGCACGCTATAACGATAAAGACCAGACACTGGCAATCGCCTTGGGCTGGATGGATGTAGGTGATTTAAGTTTTAAATTCAGAGATTCGGCAGACCCTACTGGTGATAAGTTAGGCAGACATGCCCACACGCACGACAGCTTTACCAAAATTATCGGCATCAGCTACCAGCGCAATTTTTAATTCAATGTAAAATTTTTAAAATCCCTGTTTTTTAGCAGGGATTTTTGTTTACTTTGGTGATTGTAATTTTGAAATTCATGCAGTTTTGTATTATAATTATTAAAGATATGTATTTTACCTGCCTGCCATTTGGGCAGCAGTTATGGAAGGATGATGAAGTATGAAAACTTATGCTCCTGTTACCGAAGAAGTAATTGAAGCATTAAAAGGTGTTGTAGGCGCTGAATACGTTATGACTGACGCTGAAACACTGGAACACTATCAGACTGACGAAGAAACAGACCCGCGTAAATTTCACAAGCCGGAAGTTGTTGTAAAACCTGCTTCGGCCGAAGAAATTGCGGAAATTATGAAACTTGCCAATAAATTTGATGTGCCCGTTACCGTACGCAGCGCAGGCACCAGCCTTGCTGACGGTGCAATTCCTGTCTGCGGCGGCATTGTGCTTTTAATGGAACGCTTGAATAAAATTATCGAGCTGAATACCGAAGGTATGTATCTTATTACCGAAGCCGGTGTGCCTACTATTGAAGTTCAGCGTGTTGCCAACGAAGCAGGTTATCTTTATGCAGGCGACCCGTGCAGCGCCGACAGCTGCTTAATCGGCGGCAACCTGGCAACTAACGCAGGCGGCAATAAAGCAGTACGTTACGGCACTACCCGCGACCAGGTACACGAAATTGAATTTGTAAGCCCGACCGGTGAAATTATCGAAGTTGGCGCGCGTTTGAAAAAATGCTCTACCGGCTACTGCCTGGAGCAGCTGATTATGGGCAGCGAAGGTACTTTGGGCATTATTACCAAGGCAACCCTTAAACTTTTGCCGCTGTGCCCGTATAAGTTCGACCTTGTTGCCGTGTTTACCGACCCGGACAAAGCTATTGATTTGGTGCCGCTGCTTTTAAAGGCAGGCATTGACCCGACCAGCATTGAATACATGGATAATACCTATGTACGTACTACCGCAGATTACTGCGAATATAAAAATGTACCGCATTATGAGGACGGCATTTATGTTATCGTTACCGTTGAAACCTACAACGAAGACGAACTGGATATGAAGATGGAACGCCTTGACGAGCTGTGCACCGAAGCAGGCGCTGTAGAAGTGCTGGAAGCAGACGAACGTATCTGGAAAATGCGCCGCAACTGCCAGGAAAGCGTGCGTCTTATCAGCCTCGTATCTCTTACGGACGACGTTGTTGTGCCGCGCGATAAAGTGGCCGACGCAGTTAAATTTGTTATGAAAACCGGCGAAAAATATCCGTTTACGCCGCTTATCTGCGCCCATGTAGGCGACGGCAACCTGCATATTGTATTGTGCAAATGCGATTTGACCGACGAAGAATGGGAAAATAATGTACAGGCATTCCACGACGAAGTTTATACCTATGCTTACAGCATTGGCGGACGCCTTGCCGGTGAACACGGCATTGGTGCCAAGAAACTTGCCGAAATGGAAAAATATACCCGTCCGGGCGAACTGAATTTAATGCGCACCATTAAAAAAGCCATGGACCCGAAATGTATTTTGAACCCCGGTAAGATTTTTAATGTAGATTAAAAATCTTAAATGAAGGACAGCAGAAAGGATTTGAGAAAATGATGAACTACAAACCGGTCACCGAAGAAGTACTGGAGGCTCTGCGCAAAGCAGTAGGCGCTGAATATGTAATGACCGACCCCGAAACTCTTGATAAATATAAAACAGATGAAGAAACCGACCCGCATTACCATCATCTGCCGGAAGTAGTTGTAATGCCTGCCAATACCGAAGAAGTGGCAACCGTTATGAAAATTGCCAACGAGTTTGATGTGCCGGTTACCCCGCGCAGCGCCGGTACCAGCGTATCCTGCGGTGCAGTTCCTGTTTGCGGCGGCATTGTGCTTTTAATGGAACGCATGGATAAAATTCTTGAGCTTAACAAAGAAGGCATGTACATGGTTGTTGAAGCCGGTGCCAGAACTTTGGAAATTCAGGAATACGCCAATAAAGAAGGCTTTTTGTATGCAGGCGACCCGTGCAGCGCCGACAGCTGCTTAATCGGCGGCAATATTGCAACCAACGCCGGCGGCAACAAGGCTGTGCGTTACGGTACTACCCGCAATCAGGTTTACTCTGTTGAAGTTGTTACCCCTACCGGCGATATTGTAACGCTTGGCTCCACCCTTAAAAAGAACAGCACCGGCTACTGCCTGGAGCAGCTTGTAATGGGCAGTGAAGGCACTTTGGGCATCATTACCAAGGCCACTCTTAAACTTTTACCGCTGTGCCCTTATAAACTGGATATCCTCGCTATCTTTACCGAGCTTGACAAAGCTATCGGCGTTGTGCCGAACCTGATTAAAGCAGGCCTGAACCCGACCAGCGTTGAGTTTATGGACAACGGCTTTGTACGCAGCGCCAGCGATTACTGCGAACTGAAGCTGCCGCATTACGAGGACGGTTATTATGTAATTATTACGGTTGAAACCTTTAACGAAGAAGAACTGGAAAGCAAAATGGAGCAGCTTGACGAAATCTGCACCGAAAGCGGCGCAACCGATGTTCTGGAAGCCGACGAGCGCGTATGGAAAATCCGCCGCAACTGCCTGGAATCCACCCGTGTGCTGAGCCTTATCAGCACTTCGGACGATTTGGTTGTGCCGGTTGATAAAATTGCTGAGTGCATTGAACATCTTAACGAAGTCTCCAAAAAATACAGCTTTAAACTGCTGTGCCTGGCCCATGCCGGTGACGGCAACCTGCATTTCCAGATTCTGAAATGCGATTTAAGCGAAGAAGAATGGGAAAAACAGCTCAGCGAGTTCCACGCCGAAGCCTATGCTTATGTTTACAGCCTTGGCGGACGCCTGAGCGGCGAGCACGGCATTGGCGCCAAGAAGCTGCCCGCTATGGAAAAATATACCGACCCTGTCGAAATGAAAATGATGCGTGCTATTAAAGCCGCTCTTGACCCGAAAGGAATTTTAAATCCGGGCAAGGTATTTAACGTTCGTTAAAAAATAAAATCCTCCGCTTTGTGGCGGAGGATTTTTTAGTTAGTAACGGTAATGTTTTCCTTTGGTATTTTCTGCCAGTCAAATGAAGGAAGGAGTTCTGCGGCTTTTACAGGTTCTTCTTTATCAATCAGCCCGGCTAAAAAGGCGAGCCTGCCAATAACTTCTTCCGGCGTATAACGGCTGCGCAGAGCGCCCATGTCCAAATCCATGTCGCGTTTGGCAAGGCGGCGGCCGTCCGGTGCGGTTAAAAGCGGCAAATGTCCAAACTGAGGCGGCTTAAAGCCCAAAAGCCTGTATAAATAAAGCTGCGGCGCGGAAGAACTTAACAGGTCGCGCCCGCGTATTACTTCCGTAACGCCCATAAGCGCATCGTCAATAACAACGGCTAACTGATAGGCATAAATGCCGTCGCTGCGGCGCACGATAAAATCGCCCCATTCGCGGGCAAGGTTCAGGCTTTGCCTGCCGTAGTGCCTGTCGTTAAAGGTGATGGTTTCATCCGGCACTTTAATGCGCCAGGAATGTTTATGGCTTTGCATTTTACTGCGGTGTTCATCTTTCGTTAAATTGCGGCAGGTGCCCGGGTAAATAAACTGCCCGTCGCTTGTGTGCGGCGCGCTTGCCGCGTGCAGCTCGGCGCGGCTGCAAAAACAGGGGTAAATTAAATTTTGTGCGGCCAGTTTTTCAAAAAATTCTTTATAAATTCCGCTACGGCGGCTTTGGTAAAATTCATCCGGCGTTTTGCCGGGAAAGGCGCCGCTGTCCCAGTCGAGCCCCAGCCATAGAAGGTCATCCATTAAAAGGCGCGCTTTTTCTTCCGTGCAGCGCGAAGTATCGAGGTCTTCAATGCGCAGGAGCATGCTGCCGTTTTGCGCGCGTGCGCTAAGCCAGGCCAAAAGTGCGCAGAATATATTGCCGAGGTGCATTCTGCCGCTGGGTGAAGGGGCGAAACGCCCGCAGATTTTAGCGTCAGCCATTGTGTCAGCTCCTTTTTGTTTTAATTATATTCATTGTAACATTGATTAAACTAATTTTACAGGTTTTTTGCAGCTTACTTTTACTTTGCTTTTTTGCCTTTTTGCTGTAAAATATAATTATGTGGGCGTATGCCCGTTGATATAAGGAGGAATATTTTGGTAAGAAAAACTTCTGAAATGGTAGAAGCCGGTATTTTGGCGGCTATTGCCGTTTTGTTTGCTATACTCGGCACTTATCTGCCGGTGCTTGGCGTTATTTTTAATTTTCTGTGGGCAGTTCCGGTAGCGGTTTGCGGTATGCGCAACGGCCTGCGCTGGAGCATAATGACTTTAATTGTAGCGGGCGCGGTTATAGGTTCGCTGCTCGGGCCGGTGCAGGCTCTTTCCGTAATGGCCATGTTCGGCCTTTTGGGGCTGGCGCTGGGCGAGTGCATGTACCGCGGTTACACGCCTGCCAAAACTCTGGTATATAGTTCTGCGGCAACCTTTGTTTCCATTTTATTAAGCATGGGGCTGGCAATGCTTGTAATGGGCACCAATCCCGTGGATATAATGTTCAGCGGCCTTGAAGAAGCCTTAAATGAAACTCAGGGTTATTACAGGGCTGCCGGAATGAGTGAGGAGCAAATTGCAGCGGCTGTGCAGTCCAATAAAGATATGATTGAGCTTATCCGCTTAATCCTACCCGGCTCGCTTATTGTATGTTCGCCGATAATTGCTTTTGCCAATTATATGGGTTCGCGTAAAGTGCTTTCAAAAATGGGCGTTGCTTTTGCGCCACTGCCGCCGTTTAAAAACTGGCGTGTATCGGAATATTTAATCTGGCCTTTCGCGCTTTCCATGGGCTTTATGGCAACTTATCCGGACGCTCCGAAGCTGGCTTTTGAAATTGCCATCAATATTCAAACCGTAACCAGCGTAGCCTTTTTATTTCAGGGCTGGGCTGTAATTTACTGGTGGCTTGAGAAAAACGGCAAGCCTTTATGGCTGGGAGCAGTAAGCGTAGTGCTGGCATTGTCGGTGCAGTTGGTTTCTACATTTATTGTACTTCTGGGTGCGTTTGAATCTGTTTTTGACAATCGTAATTTAAAAGAACGCAGCCTGTAAAGGGAGCGGGTAAAATGTTTAACAAAATCTGGAACTTCTGGAATGATATGAAAGTGCCGTTAGGCATCATCGTTGGCTTTACTGTTGTACTGGCCTTTTACGGCTGGTGGTGGCTTGCCGTTGGCCTTGCGGCGATTGGCTGCTTTTACTGGTATGCCAGACGGCAGTTTTACAGCAAAGAAGTGCAGTTTAACGGCTACCTTGATACCATTGTGCGCAATATTGAACGTACCAGCCATTATGCCGTAAGAAACCTTGACGTGGCCATGGCCGTATTCGGCCAGGACGGCAAACTGCAATGGAAAAACGAGCTGTTTGTGGAATATGCCGGTTTTGCCGGAGTGAAAAATGTAGACGGCAAACGTCCGGAAGAAATTTTTGACCTGCCGGAAAACGCCTTTGACGCTTTAAGCATTAAAGACGGCGAACGCCTGCTTTTAATTAACGGCCGTTATTACCGCCTGCGTCATTGCCGTGTGCTGGCTGGCGAAAGGGCCGGTAAAAAAGAAAGCAAAGGCTACAGCCTGATATTTTATTTAACGGATGTTACGGATTTTGAACTTTTGCGCCAGAAATACGCTAACGAAAAACTCTGTCTTGCTTATGTGCGTTTTGATAATTACGAAGACGTAACCAAAGGCATGGGTGAAAGCACGCGCGCCAATATTTCCGGCGAAGTTAACGAAGTCCTCAGCAAATGGGCCGAAGAAGAAAACGGCTTTATTCTTGCCAACAATAAAGAAAGTTTTCTGGTCGGCATCAACCAGGCTTCTTTGCAGGACTTAATGGAAAAGAAGTTCCCTGTTTTGGATAAGATACATGAAATACAGGTAGGCAATAAAATTACGCCTACTATTAGTGTGGGCATTGCCTGCGACGGCCGCAGCCTGGAAGAAGTAAGCCTTAACGCTGCCAAAGCGCTTGATTTGGCGCTTGGGCGCGGCGGCGACCAGGTTGTTGTGGCAATAGGCGGCAGCTTACAGTTCTTTGGCGGCATTACAACCGTTACGGCCAAAAGCACGCGCGTGCGTGCCCGCATTGTGGCGCATACCGTGCATGAACTGATGGTTTCGGCCGAAAAGGTTTTTGTAATGGGCCATACAATGGAAGATTTCGACGCTATCGGCAGTGCTATCGGCATGGCAAAAATGGCACGCAGCCTTGGCAAGGAAACCTATATTGTTGTCAGCGGGCAGAACGAATCGGTTCGCAAAATTGCCGAAACGCTGCGCAGCAACGATATGAAACTGATGGACGAAGACGATGTTTATGCGGACATTATGGTAGAGGAAGAAGAAGCGCTGAAGCATATCTCGCCCAAGTCGCTTTTGGTTCTGGTTGACCACCACCGCAAAATGCTCTGTGCCAGCCAGAAGGTGCTGGACGCTATTCCGTGGCGCATTATTATCGACCATCACCGCCGTGCGGAAGACGCCATTAAAAATACCACGCTGCAATATATGGAACCGTCGTCGTCATCTACAAGCGAACTGGTAACGGAGCTTGTGGGCTACTTTAACGACAGGCTGGAATTTACCAAAGGCGAGGCAACTGCGCTTTATGCAGGTATTGTTGTTGATACCAAAAACTTTGCCGTGCAGACCGGCGAGCGTACCTTTGAGGCGGCAGCACTTCTGCGCCGCAGCGGTGCAGACCCGAATATGGTGCGCCAGCTGTTTAAGGATGACCTTGATTCCGTACAGGTTAAATCGCGCCTGGTGGCAGAAGCCGAAATGCCGGAACCCGGCATGGTAATTTCTGTTTACGAAAATGCGCCGAAAGAAGTTAAATCGTCTGTTATTGCGGCTCAAGCAGCCGATACAATGATTAATATTACCGGCGTTTGCATGAGCGTTGTTATAACCGAATATTCCGTTGACGGTTCTTTGGGCGTAAGCGCCCGCAGCGACGGTACCGTTAACGTACAGATTATTATGGAAGAACTGGGCGGCGGCGGACATCAGACAGTAGCCGGGGTACAGCTTAAAAATATCAGTGTTGAAGAAGTTAAAAAACAAATTATCGCGTTAGCGAAAAAACAGTTAGAGGAGAATGATAATAATGAAAGTGATTCTGCTGCAGGACGTTAAAAACTTAGGTAAAAAAGGCGATATTGTAGAAACTGCGGAAGGCTATGGCCGCAACTACCTGCTGCCGCGCAAAATGGCAAAGGAAGCTAACGCAGCCAACTTAAACCAGGCTAAAAAAGACCAGGCAACGCAGGCACACCGTGCCGCTCAGCGTAAGGATGAAGCTGTAATGCTTGCTGCCCAGCTGAAAAAAGTGCACGTTGTTGTTAAAGTGCGCGTGGGCGAAAACGGCAAAATGTTCGGCAGCGTAACCAGCAAAGATGTTGCCGAAGCCTTAATTGAACAGACTAAACTTGATATTGACCGCCGCAAGGTAGAACTGAAAGGCGCTGTAAAAGGCATTGGCGAATACACTGCTGTTGCCAAACTGCACCCGGAAATTTCTGCCGAGTTTGCCGTAACCGTAGCGGCAGAATAAGGCGTTTGCCATGATTGACAGAGTACCACCGCAGAACATAGAGGCAGAACAGGCCGTTTTGGGCGCAATGCTGCTTGAAAGGGAAGCCATTGCCAAAGTAATGGAAAAACTGCGCTCCGAAGATTTTTACCGCGAGGCGCATAAGGTTATTTTTAACGCCATGCTGGAACTTTATAACCGCAATGAAGCAGTCGATTTGGTAACGGTAACCGAAGTTTTAAAAAAGAACGGCAAGCTGGAAGATGTTGGCGGCATTGCCTATGTTACTTCGCTGGCTAATTCCGTGCCGACGGCCGCCAATGTGGTTTATCACGCCGGTATTGTCGAAGAAAAATCCATTCTGCGCCAGCTGGTGCGTTCCGCTACGGAAATTGCGGAACTTGGCTACGAAGGCAGCGAAGACGTAAGCGACATTATTGACAGCGCCGAAAAGAAAATACTTGATATTTCCAACCGCAAAAAGGATACCGACTTTGTGCCGATTAACAACATTGTTATGGATTCCTTTAAGGATTTGGAAGCATTAATGAATAACAAGAACGGCTTAACAGGCCTGCCGACCGGTTTTGTTGATTTTGACAACCTTACCAGCGGCCTGCACGGCAGTGATTTTATTATTCTGGCAGCACGCCCTTCCATGGGTAAAACGGCATTATCGCTGAACATTGTGCAGAATGTGGCTATCCGCAGCGGCAAGCAGACGGACGGCAAGCCGAAAGTAGTTGCTTTTTTCAGTTTGGAAATGAGCAAGGAGCAGCTTGTACAGCGTATGCTCTGCGCCGAAGCAAATATCGATTCGCAGCGTCTGCGTATCGGTGAACTGCGTGACGAGGACTGGATTCAGCTTATACAGACAGCCGATTCTTTAAGCGCCGCGCAGATTTATATCGACGATACGGCAGGCATAACGGCAATGGAAATGCGCAGCCGTGCGCGCCGTTTAAAAGCTGAACACGGTCTTGATTTAATCGTTGTCGACTATTTGCAGTTAATGCAGGGCAGCGGCAAGCGAAATTTAAGCGGCGACCGCCAGCAGGAAGTTTCCGAAATTTCCCGTTCGCTGAAGGCACTGGCGCGTGAACTGAATGTGCCGATTATCGCACTGTCACAGCTCAGCCGCAGCGTGGAATCGCGCCAGGTAAAACGACCGATGCTTTCTGATCTGCGCGAATCCGGCTCTTTGGAGCAGGACGCTGATATTGTAATGTTCCTGTACCGCGAAGATTACTATAACCCTGAAACCGAAAATAAAAACATAACGGAACTTATCGTCGCCAAGCACCGCAACGGTCCGGTTGGCACGGTAAACCTGTTCTTCCACAAGCAATTCACCAAGTTTGTAAGCCTATCAAAAAGAGAAGAATAAAAAGTATAAAAAACTCCCGTACATTACGTGCGGGAGTTTTTGCATACAAATAAAGGCAGCATATAATATGCTGCCTTTAAAAATTAATTTTGGTGGAGACGAAGGGGATTGAACCCTCGGCCTTACGGATGCGAACCGTACGCTCTCCCAGCTGAGCTACGTCCCCATACAAATTAAGTATAGCACTTTGCATATGCAGGTACAATATAAAATTTAAATTTCTGCTTTGGCAGATGTTTTTTGCTGACGGTGTTTTGCCGCTTCAAGCAGTGCTGTGCGTTCGTTGGGCAAATTGCCGCTGCGGACGCGTTCCAGCAGATATTTTAAAAATGTGCCAGTTTCTGCGCCGTCCGTTATAATTTGCGCAAGGTCGGCTCCGTTTACGGCAAGGTCGGCAGTATGCACCGGCATTTTATTGCGGGCAATTTCTATCACGGCATCTGCCAGTTCGCGCCCTTCTGCCATCAGCTGCGGGTTGTTGCCGGCGTGTGTTGCTCCCATGTCTGCCAAAAACACTTCTTTCAGCTGAGTAAAGGCTTCCGTTAAATCTTTGGAGGTGCGGAATTCGCCGCCAGCGGCTTCGGCGCGTACCCAGCGCGTCAGCGTGCGTTCTTTGGTAAACATCATCGGCGCAAAGCGCATGTGGCGCGATACCAGCCATACAACGCGCTTGGCAAAATCTTTTTGGTAGCGCAGGCGCGTCATTACTTCCTGCGCCATAACTGCGCTTAACGCTTCGTGCCCGTGGTCACTGGGCGAACCGTCCGGGTGGGTGCCGCGGATGCCGGGCATGCCTTTGCCGAGATCGTGCAGCAGCATGGCCCAGCGGATTGTTAAATCGCGCGGGCTGTTATCAACGGCTTTTAATGTATGCTCCCAGGCGTTGTAACAGTGAAAACGCCTGTTTTGTGGCAGCCCTTCCAGGTGGCGCAGTTCCGGCAGAATGTCAATTTCATGATATGCGCCGTTTTCTTTTACGCGGCATTTGGCGTCTGTCAGCCCTGTTGCCATCAGCAGCATCAGGCCTTTGCCTGCATATTTGCCCGTAAGCAGCTTATCAAGTTCGGTGCGCACGCGTTCAAGCGATAAACCGGCGCAGTTTCCGGTGGGAAAACTGAAATTGTGCGGCATATGGTAAGGCGTGTTTTCTTCGCCAAAGGGCGGCAGCACGCCGCTTTCCTGCACATAGTCAAAGCCAAGCTGGGCGACAAAACGGCAGGCGCGAAGCATACGCAGTGCGTCCTCGCTGTAACGCTTCCCGGCATCGCCTACGGTGCGCAGAATATGGTTCTGTAAATCTTCCATGCCGTTATGGTAGTCGTATATTCTGCCGTTAATATCCATTGCCATGGCGTTAACGGTAAAATCACGGCGGCTTAAATCTTCGCGCAGCGATTTGCTGAACCATACTTTTTCCGGCTTGTGGGCGTCAGCGCCATAACTTTCTCCGCGGAAGGTGGTAATTTCCGCAGGCACGCCGTCTATAACGGCAACCACGCAGCCAAAGTTCTGCCCGAGGTTATCAATGGTTTTAATATTGTTGGCACGGCATACCGCGCTGATTTCTTCCGGCGTGGCACTGGTGGTAATGTCAAAATCTCCGGGCGGCAGTTTTAAAAGCAAATCGCGCACGGCACCGCCGACAATGTAAGCCTCGTAACCTGCTTCTGTAAGCATATGCAGTATTTTTTTTACATAATCCGGTATTGCAGTCATTTTTACCTCATTCGTAGTCCATACCGTCATTTTTAAGGCGGTATTCAACATTAATGCCAAAGTATTCCCACAGCACCTCTTTTAAATCGGCGCCGTTTTTTATTTTATAGCGGTATTTAACCCTGCCGCTCAGGTAAAATTTTAAAAAGTTGCCGCGGATGGTGATGTTGCAGTCCTCGCGGAAGATGGAAAGCTCTTTTTCTTTGTTAAAGGGCGAATCTGGATGGGCGTCGCACCAGAAAGAAGGGAAAACGTAATCCTTTTCCAGCTGCGGTTCTTCGGTAAAACCCAGCATGCGTTTCCATGGTTTTCCTTTTTCCTTCTGCCACAGCAGCCAGCCCCAAAACTCATCGCGCGTAAATTTGTACTGGCTGATGCCGTCGCTCTGCACGCGCTGTTCTTCCAGTAAAAGCGGTATGCGCGGGCTTTCGCTGTTGACGCCGACATCGGTGATATAACGCTTGCCGTCAATTGTTACGCACATGTTGCGGTGCTGGCGCATCTGGTACACGTTTATTTTATTAATGAAGCGCCCGGCGAAGCTGACGAAATTAAAGCCAAGCGATTCGAGCAGCCAGGCGTACAGCCCGTTCAGCTCAAAGCAAATGCCGCCGCGGTTGTGCAGGATGAGTTTATTAAACATGTCCTCGCGCTTCAGCGACGTTATTTTGCTGTTAAGGCAGTCAAAATTATCATAGGGGATGTATTTTAAATGCGCGTCGTGCAGTTTCTGCAGTGTTGCTAAATCAGCCCTGGGTGTAAAATTTTCCAGCTGGAGCTTATGCAGGTACTGCTTTATTTGTTCTTTGGTCATCGGTTTAGAGCGCAGTTTCATAGGCTTCATCTCCAATCGGCTTTCCTATATTTATTGTAGCATGGCAGAAGTTTAATTAAAATGTTTTTGTTATTATTATGATAAAATATAAAGCGGCGGAGGTGTAAAATGGTAATTTTAATAGGAAAATTCGTCTAATTTACGCTTGTGCCGTGAATATGGCTGCAAGTATATTCTGATTGACGGAAATTATGACGCAGCACAAATTGCCGCGCAGATTAAAATGCTTTAATTAGGCGGCGTGCTGTGATAAAATATAAAGATAACATGGGTTAATATGCCTTGGAGGTTGTTTTGCAGAACAGAATGCCGCTTGTTGAAGCGATGCTGAAATATAAAAACGAAAAGGTTTATCCCTTCCATACACCCGGGCACAAGGGCGGGCGCGGCATGGAAGCGCTTTTAAAAAACGAACTCGGCGCAGGAGCCGTGGCAATGGATGTATCGCTGATGAGCGAACTGGATGATATTCATGCGCCTTCTTCATATATAATGGAAGCGCAGAATTTAGCGGCGCAGCTGTATGGCAGCGACAGGTGCTTTTTTGCCGTTAACGGTACAACGGGCGCTATTCATGCCATGTTGATGGCAGCCTGCAAAGCAGGAGATAAAGTTTTAGTGCCGCGCAACGCTCACCGCAGTGTAGCAGGCGCGCTGCTTCTGGCAAATTTGGAGCCTGTTTTTGCAATGCCGGAATATGACGCTGTATTTGGCATTAACACACAAATTACGCCGCAGGCGGTGGAAGCAATGTTTGCGCGCCATGCGGATATTAAAGCCGTGCTGGTGACAAGCCCCAATTATTATGGGCAGGCTGCGGATTTAAAAGCCATTGCCGGAATTGCCCATGCCCATAATGCCGCCCTTTTGGTGGATGAGGCGCACGGGCCGCACCTTGGCTTCAGCAGTAAGCTGCCGCCTTCGGCTTTGCAGTGCGGGGCGGATGCCTGCGCGCAGAGCACGCATAAAATTCTGGGCGCTATGACGCAGTGCTCGCTGCTGCATGTTAAAGGCGGGCGCATTAATTTAACGCGTGCCGCGGAGGCGGTGAGCCTTTTGACAACTACAAGCCCCAATTATTTGCTGATGGCTTCAATAGACGCCGCACGCTATACTTTGGCTGTGCAGGGCGACAAGCTGATTGAGCGAGCGCTGACAGCGGCAGAAAAGCTGCGCAAGTGCTTAAGTAAATTTGCCGGGCTGAAACTTTTGGATGCAGGCTGCACCGGCAAAAACGCCATAGCCGGGTTTGACTGCACCAAAGTAACGGTTAATACGGCGGCGTGGGGTTACAGCGGTACGGAAGCCGGCGATGCCCTGCGCAAGGCAGGAATTGCCGTGGAGCTTACCGATGCGCAGAACGTGCTTTTTTTGGTAACTTTTGCAGACGGCGGCGCAGAATATGATGCCGTACTTGAAAAAATAAGCCGTGTTTTTGCAGGTTTGGAGCAGCATAAACGCGCCTCTTTAAAGGAACAAAACTGCTGGAGGCTGCCGGAGTTTGTTGCGGCAGTGCCGCTGCGCAGCGCGTTTGACGCAGAAACGGAAAGCCTGCCGCTGCAAGAAGCGGAAGGCAGAATCTGCGCGGAGCAGGTGAGCTTTTATCCGCCAGGCATACCGGTGCTGTGGCCGGGCGAACTTGTTACGGCAGAAGTAATTGATTACTGCCTGCGCATGAAAAAGCTGGGGCTGCCTGTAAGCGGGCCGGCTGATTACACATTAACAGAACTGCGGGTGATTAAATAAATGGCAAAAGGTTATTTTATCAGCCTTGAAGGCGCAGACGGCTGCGGCAAAACCACGCAGCTGGAGCATGTGGCTGAAGAATTGAGAAGGCTTGGGCGTGAAGTTGTATGCACACGCGAACCGGGCGGTACGAGGCTTGCTGAAAGCCTGCGCGCAATGGTGCTAGACCCGGAACTGATAATGAATGCCCGTACGGAAACGCTTTTATATATTACGGCGCGTGCCGACCATGTTGCGCGGGTAATTAAACCGGCGCTGCTAGCTGGCAAAATTGTGCTGTGCGACCGTTTCAGCGATTCTACCGAAGTTTACCAGGGAATTGTGCGCGGGCTGCCCTTGCAGGCCATTCATGGTTTAAGCACTTTTGCTTCCGGCGGTTTGGAGCCGGATTTAACGATACTGCTTGACGGCGACCCGGACCTTTTAGCGGCAAGGCGTGCTTTGCGCGGCGTTGAAGACCGCTATGAAAATGCCGGGCTGGAATTTCAGAAGAAGGTGCGGGACGGTTTTATGCTGCTGGCAGAAAAATACCCGGAACGCATTTTTAAAATTAATGCCTTGCAGGATGAACAGAAGGTAACGGCTGAAATTATGCGTGTTATTAATACTACCATTAAAATATGAGGTTAATTATGTGGGACGAAGTGCTGGGATACCAACAGAATAAAGAGTTTTTGGAAAAACTGCTGAAACCCGGCAGCCGCCCGCATGCGCTTTTATTTTATGGTATGGGCGGCATTGGCAAAAAAATGCTGGCCCTGCATTTTGCAAAAACATTTTTATGTAAATCTGCGTCGAAAAAGCCCTGCGGTATTTGCGAGAGCTGCCGATTGATGGATATTGAAAACAATAGTTTTGCCCATCCGGATTTTTACCTGCTGACGGCAGAAGAAGCAGGCAAAGATATAAAAATTGAGCAGGTTAAGGAAATGGCTAAGCAGGCGGCATTTGCGCCGGTGCTTTCCGAACATAAAGTATGCATTATAGACGATGCCGGGCAGATGACGGCAGAAGCGGCCAACAGCCTTTTAAAACTTCTGGAGGAGCCGCCTCCGGGCTGGCTGTTTATTTTAATTACGCAGCAGGCAGAGCGTCTTTTGCCGACGGTGCTGTCGCGCGTGGTGCGCCTGCGTTTTGATGCGCCGGACAGCAGTGCCGTCCGGCAGATACTGAAAGCGAAGGGCATCACTCAAAACACACAGGTACTGGCGGCTCTTGCAGGCGGTTCGCCGGGCAGGGCGTTAAGTTATAATCAGGCAGATATTTTTGCCATCCGCCGTGAGGCGCTTGATTTACTGAAAAAACTGCCGCTGCAAAACCCTTTTGGTTATATTGCGGCGCTGGGCTGGGGCGAAAAATACGACCGTGCGGGGGCGCTGCTTTTAACGGAACAGTTTATTTACCTTCTTCGCGATGTGCTGCTTGTGCAGAGCGGTGCAGGCGGGCAGGTTTACAATACGGATATTATGGCCGGGCTTGACGGCATTGCCGCAGATTGGCCTTTACATACGGCCAGGCAGGGCGTAAACGCTGCGCAGGAAGCCTGGCAGAACATAAATAAAAATGTAAGCGCCAAAAATGTTTTGGAGGCGCTGGTTTTGAAACTTGATTTACTGCGGAAGGAGTGAAAATTTTGCTGAAAGTAGTAGGCATTAGGTTTAAAAAAGCAGGTAAAATATATTATTTTGACCCGGTTGATACCGGCGTTGAAGTTGGCGACCATGTAATTGTGGAAACGGTGCGCGGTTTGGAATACGGCACGGTTGTTATCGGCGCGAGAGAGGTTGAGGAGAATAAACTTGTTTCGCAGCTGAAACCCGTTATGCGCAAGGCAACCGAACAGGACGCGCTGAAGGTGCAGGAAAATAAAGTGCGCGAAAAAGAAGCCTTTAACATCTGCCTGCGCAAAATTGCCAAGCACGGGCTCCCCATGCGGTTGATTGATGTGGAATTTACTTTTGACGTTAACAAGATTATTTTTTATTTCACGGCAGACGGACGTATCGATTTCCGTGAACTGGTTAAGGATTTGGCGTCCGTATTCCGTACCCGTATTGAGCTGCGCCAGATTGGTGTGCGCGACGAAGCAAAAATGCTGGGAGGAATCGGCAGCTGCGGCAGGCCCTTGTGCTGCGCTACCTTCCTCGGCGATTTTGAACCGGTATCCATCAGGATGGCCAAAGACCAGAACCTGTCGTTGAACCCGGCGAAGATTTCAGGCGTGTGCGGCAGGCTGATGTGCTGCTTGAAATACGAAAACGATGTGTATTGCAGCGGCTGCTGTGGTAAACGTCCGGCACCGGAGCGCGTGGAAGCACCGAAGGTTGGCGTTATGGTTGTTACGCCGCTCGGCGAAGGCCGCGTTATGGGCGTTAACCGTGCTATGCGTACTGCTTCCGTACAGCTTACGCCGGACAATACCATTCAGGTGGAATGGGACGAAATCGTGGATGCTTCCAAGGCGGATAAAATTTAATGGTACATAGCGGAATAAGGCGTGATTCATTGCCGGGCTGCGGTTATGTAGTCTGGCAGGACGCCGGTGAATTTACTTTTACAACGGATTCTGTGTTCGTGGCGGCATTTGCCCATCTGGTAAAAAAGGCGCAGGTGCTGGAACTTGGCAGCGGCACAGGGGCAATAAGCCTGTTTTTGGCGGCGCGCGGCGCGGAAAAGGTAACCGGAATAGAGTTTAACCCCAAAGTTACCGCCCTTATGGAGCGCAGTATTAAAGATAATGGGCTTGAAGAAACAGTAAAGGTAATTGGCGGCGATTTGCGCGAAATTAATAAATATTTTAAAACCGAAAGCATGGATTTGGTAATTGCCAACCCGCCCTACCGCAACAGCGGCAATACCCGCAAAATTGGCACTGCCGCCTGCCACGAGGTAACGGCGGATTTGCGCGACTTTTTTAAAGCGGCGGCGTATGCCGTGCGCTACCGCGGGCGTTTTGCCATTGTGCAGCTGCCCGACCGTTTTGCCGAGTGCATGCAGCTGGCAGCAGAGTTCGGTTTGCAGCCCAAACGTTTGCAATGGGTACACAGCGCGGTTGACAAACCTGCATGGATATTTTTAATGGAAATGGTTAAGGGCGGCAGCTATGGGCTTGACGTTTTGCCGCCGCTTGTAATGTACAATGCTGACGGAACGTTAAGCACGCAGGCACTGGCGTATTACGATAAATCGAAGGAGCAGGCAAAATGACGGAAGCTGGAACTTTATATCTTTGCGCAACGCCGATAGGCAATCTGGAAGATATTACGCCGCGCGTACTGCGCACTTTAAGCGAAGCCGATATTATTGCGGCGGAAGATACGCGCCATACATTACAGCTTTTAAACCATTTTAATATTAAAGGGCATTTGGTGCGCTATGATGAGCACAGCAAGGATAAAAACGGGCCGAAGCTGATAGCAGAACTTTTGGACGGCAAGAATGTAGCGCTTGTCAGCGATGCTGGCTTTCCCGGCATTGCCGACCCCGGCGAGCAGCTGGCACGCGAAGCGATTGACGCAGGCATAAAAGTTGTGCCGCTGCCGGGCGCAAATGCCGCACTGTGCGCGCTGATTGCTTCGGGGCTGCCGTCATCACCGTTCTTTTTCGGCGGTTTTCTGCCCAAAAGCAAAAAGAACAGGGCTGAGCAGCTTGCTGCTTGGAAGAACATTCCTTCGACAATAATATTGTATGAAGCGCCGCACCGCATTAAAGATGTGCTGAAAGAAATACTGGCGGCGTGGGGTGACAGGCAGCTTGCCGCTGCGCGCGAGCTTACCAAGCTGCACGAAGAATTCTTCCGCGGCAGCGTAACGGAATGCCTGGCATGGTTGGAAGCACAGCCGCCGCGCGGTGAGTTCTGCCTTGTTATAGCGCAGGGTGAGGCTGATGTTCAGGAAGAAACGCAGGCAGCTGACCCGCTGGACGAAGTAAAGGCACTTGTTGCGCAGGGCATGGATAAAAAGGCAGCGCTGGCACAGGTTGCCAAAGCACGCAAAGTGCCAAAGCGCGAGCTTTATAACAGGTTGCTGGCTGAAGAATAAAAGGGTTTACTTTTATTTTTAATAAGGGTATAATAAAAGCACAACAAAGCAGCAGTGTAACCAGTCTGTATGGTACACCAAAAGCAAAAAACCGGGAGTGGCAGCTCCCGGTTTTTTATTTAGGCTGGCTGTGATTTATAGGTACCTGTCCAGCCATTTGCAAATATAATAAGCAGTTATACTTGCTATGACAGATACAACAAATGCAGTAACCAAATCTGTCATTGGCACACCTCCTTTCCGCTGGAAAGGATCACAGCTTTTCCATTATGCCCAAAAAGTAAAGTTCTGTCAATGATTTGCCAAAAAGAAGTAAAACTTTTGCACAGCGGCGCAGAATGTGATAAAATTACAAAGGAATTGTCTGCAAAAATCAGCATTGCAGGCGCTTACACCGTTAAAACAATATTAACATAAAAGAAGGGAAAGCACATGAGCAAGAACAGTTTTTATATCACTACCCCAATTTATTATCCCAGCGATAATCTGCACATTGGCCACGCTTACTGCACAACCATTGCCGATACCGTTGCCCGTTATCACCGCGCCAAAGGCGAGGATGTATTCTTTTTAACCGGCAGCGACGAACATGGCCTGAAAATTCAGCGTAAAGCAGCCGAAAAAGGCATTACGCCGATTCAGTATGTTGATGCAATCGTAGCCAACTTTAAAAAGCTGTGGAAAATGCTGAACATTTCCAACAACGATTTTATCCGCACCAGCGAAGAACGCCACCATAAAGTAGTGCAGGCTGTACTGCAGAAAATTTATGACCAGGGCGACATTTATAAAAAGAATTATGAAGGTTTGTACTGCGTTCCGTGCGAATCTTACTGGCTGGAACGCCAGCTTGTAGACGGTAAATGCCCGGACTGCGGCCGTCCGGTAGAAAAAATGGCGGAAGAAAGTTATTTCTTTAAACTGTCCAAATATCAGGATAGAATTCTGGAATATATTGAAACCCATCCTGATTTTATTCAGCCGGTTTCCCGCCGCAACGAGATGATTAACTTCATCAAACAGGGCTTGGAAGATTTGTGCATTACCCGCACAACTTTCGACTGGGGCATTCCCGTTCCGTTCGACCCGAAACATGTTGTTTACGTTTGGTTTGACGCGCTCTTAAACTACTTTACCGCTATCGGCTACGGCACGGATGAAGAAAAGTTTAAAAAATTCTGGCCTGCCAATATTCACCTTGTCGGTAAGGAAATTGTACGTTTTCACAGCATTATCTGGCCGATTATGCTGATGGCAATGGGCGAAGAACTGCCTAAACAGGTTTACGGCCACGGCTGGCTGGTTGTAGACGGCGATAAGATGTCCAAATCCAAGGGCAATGTTATCGACCCGATTGCTTTGATTGAAGAATTCGGCCCGGATGCCATCCGTTACTTCCTGCTGCGCGAAATTACGCTCGGCAGCGACGGCAACTTCTCGCGCGCCGCACTGATTAACCGCATTAATGCCGACCTTGCCAACGACCTTGGCAACCTGCTGCACCGTACCGTAAGCATGATTGAAAAATACCACGGCGGCGTTGTAATGCATAAGGAAGGCACGGAGGCCGTTGACAAGGAATTTATTGCCCTTGTTAACGAAACTGTTGCCGGTTACAGTGACGCCATGGACCATATGGAACTGAACCAGGCTATTAAGGATGTATGGAACCTTATCGGCCGCGCCAATAAATATATTGATGAAACCGCACCGTGGATTCTGGCAAAAGACCCTGCGCAGGCAGAACGCTTGCAGGCAGTTATGTACAACCTTGCCGAAGCGCTGCGCATTATTGCTATTTTGATTGCGCCGTTTGTGCCTGTTACCGCGCCGAAAATTTACGAACAACTCGGCCTGGGCAAACCGGAAAGCTTCTTTATGGCAGACGCTGTTTGGGGCAAACTGGCAACCGGCACAAAAGTGCAGAAGGGCGAACCGCTTTTCCCGCGCATTGAAGTTACCGAAGCCGGTGAAACCGTAATTGCGGCTACCAAAAAAACTGCCGCCAAGGCAATTAAAGCCGAAGCTCCGAAGGCTGAAGCCAAAAAAGAAGCAAAACCTGCAGCGGCAGCAGCCGGTGAAATTACCATTGATGATTTTGCAAAGATAGATTTGCGTGTGGCAACCGTTGTTGCCGCAGAACGCGTACCAAAAACCGACAAGCTGATTAAATTGCAGGTTAAAATCGGCGATGAGGAACGTACCATTGTAAGCGGAATTGCCCAGCATTATGAACCGGAAAACCTGATTGGCAAAAACGTTATTGTTATTGCCAACCTCAAACCGGCCAAGCTGCGCGGTATTGAAAGCCGCGGCATGGTGCTGGCAGCCAGCGACGGTGAAGGCAACCTGGTACTGGCAGACGCACCGGGCATTGCCAGCGGCAGCAAGGTGAAATAAAATGTCGCGTACAGGTTTGTGGGATTCACATGCCCATCTTGATTCCGATTATTTTACCGACGACCGTGACGAGCTGATTGCCAAAATCGGCGAAGAAATGGAAGGCTTTATTAACCCCGGCTGTGACGAAGCAAGCTCCGCTTTTGCTGTACAGCTTGCAGAAAAGTACGATTTTGTTTATGCCGCTGTGGGCTGGCACCCGGAAGAACTTGCCGGCATTAAGGATGAGTATTATCTTGATAAACTGGCAGCGTGGGCTGTGCATCCAAAAGTTGCGGCAATAGGCGAAATAGGGCTTGATTATTACTGGAAAGAAAACGAGCCGAAAGAAGTACAGAAAAAACGCCTTTTGGAGCAGATTGACCTTGCCGTACAGTTTGATTTGCCGGTAATTATCCATGACCGTGAAGCGCACGGCGATATTTTTGATATTTTCCGCAGCGAAGTGCCTGCGGGAACAAGGGCTGTTTTCCATTGTTATTCCGGCTCGCTGGAAATAGCAAAGGAACTTGCCAAACGCGGTTACTACTTTGGCTTTGGCGGTACAAGCACTTACAAAAACGCAGCCAAAGTGCGCGAGGTGCTTGCTTTTGTGCCGGACGAACTGCTGCTTTTTGAAACGGATTCGCCATATTTAACGCCGGTGCCTTACCGCGGCAAGCGCAATAATCCGCTTTATACGGAACTTGTGGCGCAAAATGCGGCGCTGGTACGCGGAACAACTTTTGAAGCGCTGGCAGCGCAGACAACGAAAAACGTTAAAACGCTTTTTAATAAAATTAAATAATGCTGACGCGGCAGTCTGCTACTGCTGCGTCTTTTATTTACCATAAAGGTGCTTGTGTATAATACTTTTCGTAAAGAGTTGTTTGATTTTAAACCAAAAGTACCTTCAAGGAAGATGGCTTGACATTATAAAAAAGGCTGTGATAAAATACCCCCGAATTAAGGAGGTAATATTATGCCTAAAAATGTTACAGTTTTCAGAAGAACCATTTTGATAGCCATAATGTTTGTAATTTTATTCAGTGGGCATACGCATCTTGGTTTGGCGGAAGCACCTGTTACCATTTTAAAGTTTGACGGTACGGAAAGAACAGTTACAACGGAACTTTCCGACCCGCGCGCTGTTTTTAAAGAAGCGGGCATTGCCGTAGGGCAGGCAGACCGTATTGAAGAAAAAACGAGCGGCCGCGGCAAAGTGCTGGTTTTAAAACGCGCCGTGCCGGTTATTGTTGTACGCGGAGATTCGCAGCAGAAGTTTTTTACCAATAAAGACACTGTTGGTGAAGCGTTAAAGGAGTTAAACATCCGCTTTAACAAAAAACGCGTTTACCCTGCCGCAGATACTCCGGTTACTGCCAATGTGGAAATCCATATCCTTAACAAAGGCGATACTTTAAGCTCCGTTGAGGCCGATTCGGAAATTCCCGTAAAGTATATTGATGACGAGAATATTCCTTACGGGCAGGAGCAGCTTGTGGAACAAGGCAAAGCCGGCAAGGTAAAAGTTGTAAAAAAATCTGTGGTAAGCACGGGCAAAGCACCAAAAGAAGTGGAAATTGCCCGCGAAGTTCTGGCTGACCCCAAATATTCCGTTATCAGGCGCGGCATTGGCATGTCGGTGGAAACGCCGGAAGGCAGAAAAAAATACAGCCGCATCATTACTGCTGAAGCAAGCGCCTATACCGTACACTGCGGCACGGGCACTGGCCTTACATCCATCGGCCTTGTGGCTGCCCGCGGCATTGTTGCCGTTGATCCGCGTGTAATACCGTACTATACCAAAATGTATATCCCCGGTTACGGCATTGCCATTGCAGGCGATACCGGCGGCGCTATCCGCGGCAACCGCGTGGATTTGTTTATGGACAGTTACGAGGAAGCAATTAACTGGGGCCGCCGTAATGTGGAAGTTTATATTTTAGAGGAATAATAAGTGCTGAAAGAAGTTATTGTAGTAGAAGGAAAAAGTGATACCGCGGCAATCAGGCGCGCGCTGGAAGCCGACACGATAGAAACGGGCGGCTTTACGCTGGCCGCGTCTACCCTGCGCAAAATTGAAGCAGCGTATAAAAAGCGCGGCATTATCATACTTACTGACCCTGACGGAGCAGGCAACCGCATACGCCGCTTTTTAACGGAGCGTTTTCCGGAGGCGGGGCAGGCTTTTATACCGCGCATTGATGCAACCGCCAACGGCGATGTCGGCGTGGAACAGGCAAGCCCCAAGACTATTTTAGCGGCGCTGGGCAAAGTGCGCCATCATGAATTTACGCCGCAGAAAGAATTTACAGAACGTGACTTAATGATAAACGGGCTCAGCGGCGGCAGCATGGCAAGCGCAAGGCGCGATAAGCTGGCTGCGCTTTTGGGAGTCGGTTACGGCAATGCCAAATGCTTTTTGCAAAGGCTTAACACCTACGGCGTAACGCGCGAAGAATTTAATTCCGCACTGGCGGAAATTGGAGAAGTTGAATGAAGAAACCTGTAATTGCTACACCGGAAGTTACTAATTATATATTGCGCAGGTTTAACCTGCATGCCGATAAAAAGCTTGGGCAGAACTTTTTAATTGATGAAGACATTGTGCGCCGCATTGCCGCTGCCGCAGAACTTGCGCCCGGCGAACTGGTGCTTGAAGTAGGGCCCGGCATTGGCACGCTTACGCAGGCGCTGGCAGAAACCGGCGCGGACGTAACCGCTGTTGAACTGGACAAACGCCTTTTGCCGGTGCTTGAAAAAACGCTGGAAGGATACGAGAACGTGCGTGTTATTAATGCCGACGTGCTTGAACTTGACGTTAACAGTGCCATGGGCGGCAAAACCTTTAAGGTTGCAGCCAATTTGCCGTATTACATTACTACGCCGATAATTTTTGCGCTGCTTGAAAAGAAGCTGCCGCTTGAACGCATGGTAATTATGGTGCAGAAGGAAGTTGCCGAGCGCATAACGGCAGCGCCTGGAGGAAAAGATTACGGCGCGCTTTCGGTTGCCATGCAGTATTACACGGAGCCGGAAATTGCCTTTGTCGTGCCGCCGTCAAGTTTTATTCCGCGCCCAAGCGTGGACAGCGCCGTTGTGGTATGTAAAAACCGCACCGTGCCGCCGGTGGAAATTTGTGATGAAAAACTGTTTTTCAGGGTGGTAAAGGCAGCATTTTCGCTGCGCCGTAAAATGTTAAGCAATGCGCTGAAGAATATGGGCATTACCTCGCAGCAGGCACAGGAATGGCTGAACCTTGCGGGCATTGACCCCAAACGCCGCGGCGAAACGCTTTCATTGCAGGATTTTGCAAACTTAACCAATACCTTTGAAAAGATAAAATAGCAATATAAGTTCAGCAGGCTTAAAAGGCCTGCTTATTTTTTTACAAATTTTTTGGTTAGTTATTGACAACCGCATAAAAAAAGAGTATAGTGTTCTTGAACAGGAACAATACACAAGGGGCTGAATGAGGGGAATGGAAATCGTAGAACGCTTAATGCACTTTAACCTTACACGCCAGGAGGCAACATTATACCTGCTGCTGGTAAAAGCCGGACGCCTTACAGGCTATGAAGCAGCCAAGCAGACAGGCATATCGCGCTCCAACACCTATACGGCACTGGCCGGGTTGGTGGAAAAGGGCGCTGCCTATATAATGGAAGAAGGCAAAGTGACGCGTTATACGCCGGTTGCACCGGAGGAGTTCTGCAATAATAAAATCCGCCGCCTGGCGGAAATGCGCGACGCGCTTATAAAAGAACTGCCCGGTGTAAAAAATGATGCCGAAGGTTATATAACTATTAAAGGTAACGCAGAAATTATCAGCAAGCTGCAAAACACCGTACTTAATGCCAAAGCGCGCATTTATGTATCGGCAAATGCTGCCGTAATGGAACTTTTGCGTACTGAGCTTGAAGACGCGCTTGGCCGCGGCTTAAAGGTAGTGGTTATTACCGGCAGCGATTTCCTGCTTCCGGGGGCAATTTGCTACAACACCGTTAAACAGACAGGGCAGATAAGGCTGATAGCCGATTCGCAGACGGTGCTGACCGGTGATTTGGATGAGGGGGCAAATTCAACCTGTTTATATTCCTGTAAGCGTAACCTGGTGGATTTGTTTAAGGACGCGCTTAAAAACGAAATTAAACTGATTGAATTGCAGAAAGGTTGAGATTAATGTCTGAAAAAATTCCGTTTGTTACCAAAGAACAACTTGAAGATATTGCATCACGTTATGCAACGCCGTTTTATTTATATGACGAAAAAGGTATCCGTGAAACTGCGCGCAGGGTAAATAAGGCTTTCAGCTGGAATAAAGGCTTTAAGGAATATTTTGCGGTAAAAGCAACGCCTACTCCGGGCATTTTAAAAATTTTGCACGAAGAAGGCTGCGGCGCGGACTGTTCTTCTTATACAGAACTTTTAATGGCTGATGCGGTTGGCTTTAAGGGTGACGAAATTATGTTTTCGTCCAACGATACGCCTGCCGAAGATTTTCAGCTGGCACGCAAACTTAATGCCACTATAAATCTGGATGATATTACCCATATTGACTTTTTGGAGCGCGTGGCTGATATTCCCGATACCGTGTGCTGCCGCTACAACCCGGGCGGGCATTTTGCCATTGCTAACAACATTATGGATAACCCGGGCGACGCCAAATACGGCATGACGCGCGAGCAGCTTACCGAGGCCTACAAACGCCTTATGGCTAAGGGCGTAAAACACTTTGGCCTGCATGCGTTTTTGGCAAGCAACACCGTTACCAACGATTACTACCCGGAACTGGCACGTATTTTATTTAAAGTTGCTGTGGAATTAAAAGAAGAAACCGGCGCTTCCATTGAATTTATCAATCTTTCCGGCGGTGTGGGCATTGCCTACCGCCCCGGGCAGCAGCAAAACGATATTATGGAAATAGGCGAAGGCGTGCGCCGTGCTTATGAAGAAGTGCTGGTACCGGCAGGTATGGGCAACGTAAGGCTTTATACCGAAATGGGCCGCTATATGCTGGCACCTTACGGCGCACTGGTAAGCCGCGTTATTCACCAAAAGCATATTTATAAAGAATATATCGGGCTGGATGCCTGCGCCGCCAACCTGATGCGCCCGGCTATTTACGGCGCTTACCACCATATAACCGTTATGGGCAAGGAAAACGCGCCCTGCGATCATAAATATGACGTTACGGGCGGTTTGTGCGAAAACAACGATAAATTTGCCATTGACCGCATGCTGCCGGAAATAAACATCGGCGATTTGGTATTTATTCATGACGCCGGTGCGCACGGTTTTGCCATGGGCTATAACTACAACGGCAAGCTGCGCAGTGCGGAACTTTTGCTGAAAGAGGACGGCAGTGTTGAAATGATACGCCGCGCCGAAACTCCGGCAGATTATTTTGCCACTTTTGATTTTACGGGTTTGTTTAATAAGGATTAACGAGGATAACTCCGGTGCTTGTTTGGGCAGGCACCGGAGTTTTTTTGTATGCCTGTGCTAATTGAAGAATAGGGCAACGTATGGTATGATTGTAAAGTAAATCTGATTATGCTTGAAATAAAGAAGATGTCAATACTATTACAGCCATACAAAAATGCTGCGGCTTCTGCGATTCCGTCCGGGCTGCGCAGCCGGACTCTCTTATGTTAAATTTATAATTTTTGCCGCCGCAGTTTTTGCTTATGGCTTTACAGCATTAACATCTTCCTGGAATAAGTTAGTTTACAATAAAACTATCATAAAGGAGCAATATTATGTCGATATTGGAACATGCCTCGCTGATGACGGACGAAATAAGACGCGTACCGCTTGAAGAACTGCAAATACGCCTTGCGCGTTTCCGCGAGGAAATGGAAAAAGAACATCCCGGCTGGCAGATGGCGGTTATTAATAATAAAGTTAATATGTACTATTTTACCGGTACAATGCAGGAGGGCGCACTGGTTATCCGCCCGCAGGACGAAATTTTGTGGGTTCGCAGAAGCTATGACCGCGCCCGCAATGAATCGCTGCTGCCGGATATCCGCCCGATGCAGAGCTTCCGCACTTTGGCGGAATTTTATGGCGCTTGCCCGGAAGTTATGTATGTGGAATGCAGAAAAGCCACTGTTGACTGGCTGAATATGCTGCGCAAATATATGCCGTTTAAAGAATATACCGATATCGACGGTTTGCTGTGCAGCCTGCGCCTTGTAAAAAGCAGCTATGAACTGGAACTGATGAAGCGCAGCGGCGCTATTCATCAGACGGTGCTGGAGCAGCTGGCGCCGAAAATGATAAAGGAAGGCATCAGCGAAGCCGAACTTGCCGTAAGTCTGTATACGGAAATGTTAAAACGCGGTTCGCACGGCATTGCACGCATGAATCTGCCCCTGGGCGAAGATGTTATCGGTGTGGCGTCATTTGGCAAAAGCGGGCTGGTGCGTACTGCTTTTGACGGCCCCGGCGGCACGGGCGGCACCTGCATTGCGGTGCAGAGCATCGGTTCGCCGTTCCGCAAATTAAAAGCGGGCAGGCTGGTTTATCTGGATATTCCCTGCGGCGTGGAAGGCTACCATACCGATAAAACGATAGTGTATTATTTTGGCGATATTAATAAAGAACCCAACCGCGATTTGATTTTGGCGGCGCACGAGCATTGCATAATGCTGGAGCGTTTTGCCGCTGCTATGTTAAAGCCCGGCACAGTGGTGGAAGATATTTATAACGAAACAATGAAGCAGTTTGACAGCCGCTTTGCTGCAGGCTTTATGAACGGCGGCAAGTTTTTGGGGCACAGCATAGGGCTTACCATGGATGAAAGCCCGGCCGTTGCCAACCGTTTTAAAGAAGTGCTTACGGAAGGCATGACCTTTGCACTGGAGCCGAAGATTGCCCTGCCCGGAATTGGCATGGTTGGCAGCGAAAACACTTACCTTGTAACGGCAAACGGCGGCAAGGCGCTTACAGGCTCGCCGCACAAGCTGTACTGCATTTATTAAACCATATACGCATAAAAATAACGGCAATAGCTTTTGCATAGTGCAGGTTATTGCCGTTTTACTTTTCTTTTGTATCATTTGAAGCAGACGTTTCTGCTTATGTGCTTTATAATAAAAGCACATAATATCAGCCGGTGGTTTCCGAAGAACAGAGCTGTGCCAGTGCCGGTAAATCCGTAACGGTAATTTTGCCGCGCCCTGTGGCGATAATGCTTTGATGCCGCAGCTGCGCAAGCCCGCGCGTTATCTGCACGCGGCTCAGGCCGAGCATTCCGGCAAGGGCGTCCTGCGTAATGGCAATATCAAAGCCGTGGCTTTGCGGGTTATTTACTGTTAGCAGATACAGCAGGTTGCAGATTTTAACAAAGGATGAATTGTATTCCTGATGTACGGTTTCAAACAGCAGGCGGTTGACGTACATGGAATACCAGTTGACAACCTGCTCGCTTAATTTCGTGTTTTCTTCAAACATTTGGCTGAACTGCTGCCGCGTAAATTCCAGTACGGAAATTTCCGTCAGGGCAACCGTTGTAAGCGAAAGCTCTATTTTAAAGCCGCAGGTATGGTAACCGGGAAAAATACTGCCTTCGCCGTGGAAGCTGATGATTTTGCGGTGCCCGTTTTCGTGGTCGGCGTAGTGCATCAGCGCGCCGCTTTTTATGTAATGAATTTTTTCGTGCGGCTGCCCCGGACGCCACAGGTATTCGCCTTTGGCAAAATGTTTTTCGGTATGCGGGTGCGACAGAAAATAATCGTAAAAACGGCAGAATTCGCCTGTGAAATAATAACGTGGTGTCAGCATGGCGGTTCCTCCGATGTGTTATGTGCAGTTAAATTGTAGCATTGGCGGCGTGGTTAGGCAATGGGTATATTTGGCTTTATAATGGGTTTGAATAAACAAAAGCTATGTACTGATGCGGTTCATTCTAAAAACTGCGGCTTCTCCGATTCCGGTCAGGCTGCGCGGCTGACCTCTCGTTTGAATAGATAAAAAAATTTAGCCGCCGCAGTTTTTTTATCATTCACCTTACAGCACACAGCTTTTGTTTAATTAAGATTTTTTTACTATGATATACGGATTTTTCTTTATTAAATAGTGATAAAGTACGAATTTGCCGCGAAAACTTTTTGGTTACTTTTTAGTTATAAAAAGTAACATGAGTAATAAAGTAAGAATGAAAAATTAGCGTATAATCAAAGATATTAAACTAAAAATATAAATATAAAAAGGAGCGAGCATCATGCAGCACAAATGTAAAGTGACGGTTATTGACAAAAAATGCTTTAATGATTATCAGGAAAAATACCTGGCGGACCCTAAAAGCGGCCCGTGCCCGTTTTACAATGTGGGCGACGAGTTTATTTTTGAGCGCTACGGCGGCGACGACACCTTCTGGCGCACCGGCAACGGCACGCAGTGCGGCGAAGCGTGGGATTGCATCAGCCGTTATATTTACACTGCGCTTCAGGGAGGCAGCATTATGCGCGGCTGGACTAACGACGAACGCATGATGATTGCCTGCTGCAACGATGGTACGCGCCCGGTAATTTTTAAAATTGAGCGTTTGGATTACCTGGTTGTTAAAATTGAAGGCATGGCATGCGGAAAATGCGCGGAAAAAGTACGGGCCGCGCTGGCGCAGGTGCCGGGTGTAAAAAGCGTGACTGTAAGGCTTGACAGAAACTGGGCAGAGGTTTTTGCAGACAAAGGGCAGGAGCCTGATATTGCTGCTTTAACGGCGGCGGTGGAATCCCTGGGCTACAAAGTAACAGGCATTGATTAAAACCGGAAAAACATAAAAATAACGGCAGCGGCCTAAAAAGGTTACTGCCGTTTAATTATTTTGCTGTAAGTTTTTGCAGTTCTCCAATTTCCGTAGGGTAGCACAGCATATACAGCGTATCGCCGCTGTGCAGGCGCGTATTGCCTTCGGGGATTAGTTCTTCGTCGCCGCGTTTTACATCTACTAAAAGCGAATGGCGCGGCCAGTTAATTTCGCGCACCAGGCGCCCGTCGGCAGTGCTGCCGGTATCTACCGTCAGCTCCATAATGCTGCGTTCCTGTTCGGCGTGGTTGCGTTCCAGTGCTTTGGTGTTTTTTAAAAGGCGCATAAAGAGTTCGCCGTACAGCGGCTTGGCACGCCAAACTTCTGTTGTGGCAAAAGCCGTAAGCGAAGCAAGCGCCAGCGGCAAAAGGTGCAGAAATGAACCTGTCATTTCCATAACAAGCACCGTGGCGGTAATGGGCGTGCGTACGGAAGCCGTAAAAAATGCCGCCATGGAAAGAATAACGATATTTGTTTTATAGGCGCTGCTTAAAAGGCCCGCCTGAGAAAACAGCCCGGCCATAACCGCACCGGCAACACCGCCCGCAACAAGCGTCGGTATAAATGCGCCGCCTGGCAGCCCGCGCCCGAAGGCGAGCAGCGTAAGCAGTATTTTGGCGGCTAAAAACATCAGCAGTACCGTTACGGAGTAGGAGTTAAAAGCGGTATTGGTTAGCAAATCGTCGCCGCCGCCCAATGCTTCCGGCAGGTATAAGCCGGTAATGGCAGTAACGGCAAGCAGCAAAAAGTTTTGCAGGCAGCTGCTGTTTGGCAGCAGTTTGTAAAGGCGCGCGGCGTTTAAAAGCCCGTAATTAAACAACACGCCCAGTACGCCGCAGATGATGCCTGCCGCCAGAATTACCCAGTAATCGCTGTATTGTAAAACGGGCAGCCCGGAAAAATTAAAAACTGTATCGCGCCCCAGTATTAAGCGGCTTGTAAATGTTGCCGCCACGGATGCCGAAAGCACGGGAAACAGCAAAAAGCCTGAAAAATTGTGGTTGATTTCTTCCAGAACGAAAATAACGCCTGCCAGCGGAGCGTTAAAAACTGCGGCCAAGCCTGCTGCCGCGCCGCCGCTGATAAGATAACGTTCTTCGATGCGCGGGCGTGCCAGAAGGCGGCTTACGCCCTGCCCGGCCATAGCGCCCATTTGAATGGACGGGCCTGCCCTGCCGAGCGACAGCCCGCTGCCTATGGCAAGGGCGCAGGCGGCGAATTTAACAAGTAAAATGCGCAGCCAGCGCAGCTTAAAAACGCCCAGTACGGCGCCCTTTACCTGCGGAATGCCGCTGCCCGCCGCCTGTGGTTCCGCTTTGGCAAGCCACGCAAGCAAAGCGGCTGCAATAAGCAGTGCGCCGCAAAAAAGTGCAATGGCAGGGGGCGTATAACCGCCGGCAAAAACAAAGCTTTGCAAATTGGCGCGGAGTGAAGCAGCGCCGGTTAAGGCAAGGCGGAAGCAGCTTATGATAATGCCCGCAAGTACGCCGGTAATAACGCCGCCGGCACATAAGCGCAGGCGGAAATAGCGCGTATTGTTAAGCAGTTTGTAAGTTGTAAGAACCCTCAGCCTTGCGTCCATGGCTCCTCCGTATAATCGCCGCGGGCAGAAACAATCCTGTAGCCTATGGAAGCTACTTCACGCTGCAGTTCGTTCAGCGCTTCGGCTGCTTCTGCACCGGTGTGCAGTTTATTGTCGTACAAAAGGTATTTGCCGCGTACGTTCTGCGGAGAAAGATTGGGCATAATGACATTTGCACCGGCCTTAATTCCCAAAAGCCTGCCGCCCGGAGCGAGAGTGCCCAGCGCCGTTGTTGCCGGAAGAAGCACGTGCGGAAATAAAAGCCGCAGAACGGCAAGCAGCACCAAAGTAAGTTCCACGCTGCCTGCGGGTTCGTCCTTAAACGGCGTATCATGATGGGGGATGAAAGGTCCGATGCCAATCATCTGCGGGCGCAGTTTTTGCAGAAACATTAAATCGTCCGCTAAATTTTCCGCCGTCTGGTAAGGTGAGCCAACCATAAAGCCCGCGCCTGCCTGATAGCCGAGTTCTTTTAAAGTATAAAGGCAGTTCTGGCGGTTTTGGGCGCTCAGTTCTGCCGGGTGCAGTTTGGCGTAATGCGCACAATCTGCAGTTTCATGGCGCAGAAGATAACGGTCGGCGCCTGCTTGTTTCCACAGGGCGTAGGTTTCGCGGCTGCGTTCGCCGATGGAAAGCGTAACGGCGCAGTCCGGATGCTGCGTTTTAATGGCGCGCACAATGGCGGCGATATCCTCGTCACTGTAAAAATAATCCTCGCCGCCCTGTAAAACAAAGGTGCGGAAGCCAAGCCCGTACCCTGCTCGGCAGCATTCCAGAATTTCTTCCTGCGTAAGGCGGTAGCGCGTGGCATTTTTGTTGCTGCGCCTTATGCCGCAGTAATAGCAGTCGTTTTTGCAGTAGTTGGTAAATTCTATCAGCCCGCGCACAAAAATCCGTTTGCCGAAGCTTTTTTGTGCTGTTTGCTGCGCCAGCGCAAAAAGCTTGTTTTTATGCTGCGCGCCCTGCTTGATAAGCTGCAAGGCTTCGTCTTTATTAAGGCTGTGCGTATTGTTTAATTTTTCTATCAGTAAGGCTGTATCCATAAATAAAAACTCCTTTAAATACTTTTATTATATCATGTTCCGGCAGCGGCGGCTGCAAATTTGCGGCAGGATTTTTGGCGGCGGCGGAGAATTAAAATAATATTAAGTAACTTTTCGCTGATTTTAAGTTTTGGAGGAAAGAAACAAAAATGTTTGATAAGGTTTTGCTTGCAACAGATTTATCGGAGGAAGCGGACGGCCTGCTTCCGTGTTTTTACAGCTTGTGTCCTGATGACGATACCGAGGTTGCGGTAGCGCATATTTTTAAAGACAAAGAGGATGCGGAGCCCGGCAGCAGCAGCTTTAAAAAAGTGCAGAGCCGTGTGCGGGCCGTGGTTGCCGAACTGCGCCGCGCAGGATACGAAAACGCGCGTGAAATTTACCGCAGCGGCGAAGTTTTTGAGCAGTTAACGGAAATTGCCGATGATGAGGACGCAGGGCTTATTATGGTGGCGTCGCACGGAAAGGGCTTTTTTAAAAGCGCGCTTTTGGGAAGCACCACCTTTGATTTGGCACGTGCTACCGACAGGCCGCTGTTTGTTTCAAAACCGGTGGAAGATGCAGGCGACGAACTACTGCAGAAAAATCTGCTGCACCGCATTCTGGTGCCGACCGATTTTTCGCTGAAGTCTTTGTCGGCGCTGGACGTTATCCGCATGCTGCGCGAGCATATCAGCGAAGTTGTGTTTGTGCATGTTGTGGAACGCAGCCGCAGCCAGGATGATTTGGAAGATAAAATGAAAACTGCTTCAAACCGCCTGCAGGAGCTTGTGGACGAAATGAAAATTTTCGGCATTAAAGCCAAGTTCCATGTGCGCAAAGGCGCGGCCTCGAAAGAGATTCTGCGCATTGCCGAAAAAGAGAACGTTTCGCTGATTGTAATGGCTAAAACAGGCGCGGGGCTGGTTAAAGGGCTGGTAATGGGCAGCACGGCACAGAACGTAACTTTAAATTCCGAAAGGTCGCTTTTACTTTTGCCGCCGGAAAATGCAGCGGATGATTAAATAATTTGCAGAAAAATTATGTAAAAACCTTGACAAGTAAGCAAAATATAGGTATACTGTTACTTGCGGCTGATGCCATAGCCGCAAGTTTTCTTTTGCGGCAAAAACCAAATATTTATCACATTTTCAACACGGAGAGATGACCGAGTGGTTGAAGGTGCACGCCTGGAAAGCGTGTGTGCGGGAAACCGTACCGAGGGTTCGAATCCCTCTCTCTCCGCCACTTAAAAACTGCCGCGTAAGCGGTTTTTTTATTACTTCTTTGTAGGACCGCAGATGGCGGGTCCTGCGCAATGAAAGCCTGTGAACCGTGTCAGGACCGGGAGGGAGCAGCACTAAGCAGTTACTTGCATGTGCCGCAGGGGTGCCTGCATTTGCGGCCCTACAAGGAAGTAGCTTAAGCAGCTCTGATGGGCTGCTTTTTTTGTTAATTTTGTTGTACTTATGGGCAGAAATTTTATATAATTATGTGGTAGGCATATTATAAGGAGGTGCGGCAGTTGGCATACGTTGCGTTATACAGAAAATGGCGCCCGCAGGGGTTCGATTCACTCGTTGGGCAGGAGGCGGTGCGTACTGCGCTTACCAATGCGCTGGAAACTGGGCGCATAGCCCATGCCTATCTGTTTGCCGGGCCGCGCGGAACAGGCAAAACCAGTACGGCAAAAATTCTGGCCAAGGCTGTTAACTGCGAACACGGGCCGACGCCTAACCCCTGCAATAAATGCCAGAACTGCGTGCGCATAAATGACGGCACATCCATGGATGTGTTTGAAATCGACGCAGCTTCCAACCGCGGCATTGATGAAATCCGCGATTTGCGCGAAAAAGTTGCTTTTGCGCCCGTAAACGGACGTTATAAAGTATATATTATCGACGAAGTGCATATGCTTACGACGGAGGCCTTCAACGCGCTTTTAAAAACGCTGGAAGAACCGCCGCCGCATGTAATTTTTATTCTGGCAACAACCGAGCCGCATAAAATACCGGCAACAATACATTCGCGCTGCCAGCGCTTTGATTTTAAGCGCGTAACCGACAGCGACATTGTAAAACGCCTGCGTGAGGTTGCCGACGGCAGCGGCATTGCAGCCGATGAGGACGCCTTGCAGCTGATTGCCGTGCAGGCAGACGGCGGCATGCGCGACGCATTGAGCCTTTTGGACCAGTGCGGTGTTATGGCAGAGCGCGTAAGCGCTGAAACCGTGCGCAGCGTACTGGGCATTGTAGGGCGCGAAGCCCTGCGGGAACTTGTAAAAGCTGTTGGCGAAGGCAATGTGCCGAAAGCGCTGGAGCTTTTGGAAGCCCTGCTTGCAGGCGGCAAGGATGTTAAGCAGATTATTACGGAACTTGCGGAATACCTGCGGGCAGTGCTGCTTTACAAGGCTTCGCCCGAATACCGCGAGATTTACCTGACTGATACTAAAGAAGCAATAGCTGCTATGGAAGGCCTGTTCAGCACGGACAGGCTGATGGCGGCGCAGGAACGCCTGCACCAGTGCATGCTGGAACTGCGGCAGAGCGTACGCGGCAGAATTGCCGCGGAAATGTGCCTGTTTGATTTGTGCCGTGTGGAAGGCAGCACGCTGGCAGCTTTAACTGCGCGCGTGGAAAAACTGGAAGCCATGCTTGCCGGAAGAATACCGGTAATACAGCAAACAGTTCCTGCTGCGCCTGTGCATCAGGATTATCCTCAGCAAGCAGCCGCTGCGCCGGAAACCGGGCCTAAATTCGGCTATGTGCTTGACGAAGGTCATGGCATCCACACCGAAGCGCCGGAACCGCAGCCTCAGAAAGCTGCCGCGGAAGCAGAAAATTATCAGCCTGCGGCTGAACCTGTTAAAGCCGTGCCTGTAAAAAAAGCAGCTCCGGTGCAGAAAGCAGAGCCTGCTCCAATTATAGAAGCAGATGCCTCTGCCGTAGATTTGTGGCAGCAGGTGCTTGAGATTTTAAAAACGGAAAAGAAACGCTCCATGGTGGCCTGTGCTGCCGGTGGGCGTGCAGTAAGCTATGTCAACGGTATTTTAACGGTTGCTTTTAAAAACAAGTTTAACTGCAAGCGCATGAATGCCGATGATTATAAAAAGGCTTTTGAAGCCGTTTTGCTGCGCCTTGCACGCTGTGAGGTGCGCTTAAACTGCGTTGAAGAAGCCGGACTTGTGCAGAAACTGCCTGCACCGGCGCCTGCAAAAGAGCAGGAAGAAGAACTTGAGCCGGTGGTAAAAAAAGCCATGGCGGCTTTTGGCGGAACATTGCAGAAACTGTAATCAGTAAAATTAAGGAGGAATTTATTTATGTTTAATCCCGGAATGGCAAATATGCAGGGTATGATGAAAAAAGTACAGAAAATGCAGCAGGATATGCTGAAAATGCAGGAAGAACTGAAAAACCGCACTGTTGAAGCAACTGCCGGCGGCGGTGCCGTTACCGTTGTTGTAACCGGCCGCAAAACCGTTGAAAAGGTTACCATTGCCCCCAGCGCAGTTGACCCCGAAGATGTGGAAATGCTGGAAGATTTGGTTACTACTGCCATTAACGAAGCAATGCGCAAAGTAGACGAAATGACCGAAAAAGAAATGGGCAAAATTACTGGCGGGATGAAACTGCCGGGCATGTTCTGATATGGCGCGCCTGATACGCCCGCTGGCAAACCTGCATGAACAGCTGCGGCGTTTGCCGGGCATTGGTTCCAAAACGGCGCTGCGCCTTGCCTATCATATTATTAATATGCCGGCGGAGGATGTGCAGCGGCTGGCTGCTGCTTTGGTTGATGCCAAACGCCAGGTATGCCTGTGCCGTACCTGCTATAATTTAAGCGACAAGCCGGAATGCGGCATATGCAGCGACCCCGGGCGCGACAGAAGTACCATCTGTGTGGTGGAACAGCCGCAGGATGTAATGGCCATGGAACGCAGCCGCGGGTACAGAGGCCTGTACCATGTCCTGCACGGCGCATTGTCGCCGCTGGACGGCATTGGGCCGGATAACCTGCGGATTAAGGAGCTTCTGCGCCGTTTGCAGCAGGGCGAAGTAAAAGAAGTAATTCTGGCGACCAATTCCAATGTGGAGGGTGAAGCAACGGCGGCTTATCTGGCGCAGCTGCTGAAACCTCTGGGCGTGGTAACCAGCCGTATTGCGCATGGTTTGCCTGTCGGCGGCGATTTGGAGTACGCCGACGAACTGACTTTGGCGCGCGCGCTGGAGAACAGGCTGCGTCTGTAAGAAAGGCAAGAAAAAAATGGAAATACAAGATGCGGAAAACGCAGTCAGGGAAATCGGCACGGCAGCCATTGACGCTGTGCAGGGGCTCGATTCTGCAACGATAGAAGGCTCGCTGCCTTTTATTGCCGGCGTTTTAATTTTACTGATAGCGGTAAAATTTTTGTCGCTGCCGTTTAAGCTGGTGTGGAACGGCGTTATCGGCGCGGCTGCACTGTGGCTGGTAAACCTTATCGGTGCAGCCGTGGGCTTCGGGCTGAAAATAACTGTTGCCAAAGCGCTTATCGCCGGTATTTTCGGCGTGCCGGGCCTGCTTGCGGTTTTGTGCTGGGAAATATTTATTAAATAAAGTAAAATGCTCTCTTTGTAAGCTGTGTGCTTACAAGAGAGCATTTTTTATAAACCCCATACTTTTTTTAATTCCAGGAGCGCCGGTTCAATATCTTCTTCAGCAATGCCTGCGAAAGAAAGCAAAATTTCCGGGCTGCTGCTTTCGGCTGCTTTAACTGGCAGAATGTGAATGCCTTTTGACATGGCCTGCTGCGCAAGTGTTTCTGCCGTGGCAGCGGCGTGTACCGCCAGGCGTATATGCAGGCCGGATTCGTAAGCCATAATGCTTGCCTTGCTGCCAAAAATATTGGCAAGGGCAGTCCGCAGGAACGTATTTTTTACGGCATAACGGCGGCGCATTTTTTTTATGTGGCGGCGCAGTCCGCCGGAGGCAATAAATTCCGCTAGGGCAAACTGTTCAATGCTGGAAGATGTTTGGTTATATAAATGTTTAATGCTGTTATAGCGTACAAGAAGGTTCTGTGGCAGCACCAAATAGCTTATGCGCAGGCTTGGCAGCAGAATGCGCGAGAACGAGCCGCAGTAAATTACATTCTGCCCGCCGTTTATGCCCTGCAATGACGAAATGGGGTGCGAAAAATAACGGAATTCGCCGTTGTAATCGTCTTCTAAAATGTAGACGCTGTTTTGCTGTGCCCAGCGCAGTAAATCAAGCCTGCCCTGCGGAGAAAGCGAGCGCCCTTTGTACGGGTTGGAGGGGCTTACATAAAGCAGCTGCGGCAGTTTGTTGTGCAGGTTTTCGGTGTTAAAATGCCGCACCTGCCATCCGCTCATTGCAAAAATATGTTCTGCTTTGGTAAAGCCGGGTTCTTCAAAAGCAACTGTGTGCGGCAAAGCGTCAAGCACGTCAATAAGTATTTGCAGCAGGCTCTGCATACCGGCGCCAATAACTATCTGTTCCGGCGTGCAGATAACGCTGCGCGCCTCGTGGCTGTAACGCGCAAGCGTGCTGCGCAGGTAGGGTTCGCCCTGCGGGTTGCCGTAACCGGCGAGCAACGCCGAATTTTGCAGGGCATGGCCAAGGCAGCGCTTCCAAAGCGAGGCGGGAAAAAGGCTGCTGTCGATATAATTATTGCCAAAGTCATAACGTACGGCTGCGGCAGAAGGTTTTTGCGGCGGCAGAATTTTCTGCGGCTTGCGGGAAACTATGCTGCCCGCAAAGTAACCGCGTTTGGGGCTGGCAATAAGGTAGCCTTCGGCAACAAGCTGGCTGTATGCCGCTTCTGCCGTGGTGCGGCTAACTTCCAAATCGTGTGCCAGTTTACGCAGCGACGGCATTTTTTCTCCGGCTGCAATTTCACCGCTGTGTATTTTGCTTTTAATTTCGTTTATCAGGCGCATATAAAGCGGAAAATCTTTTTTTTCTGCCTGCGGCAAAGTTATAAGCATAAACTGTCCCCTTTAAAATTGGAAATTCTGGATATTTTTTTAATAACAGTTTTAGTATATCATAATATCTGTGTTAAAAACATAAATTTTTTGTATTACAGGGGGCTTTAAAATGGCATTACATAAGGCTATGACCATTGCCGGCAGCGATACAAGCGGCGGCGCAGGCATGGAAGCAGATTTAAAAACATTTACCGCCATGGGCGTATACGGTATGACAGCGCTGACGGTTATTGTGGCGCAGAACCCGCTTAACTGGGACCACGAGATGTACCCAATCGGCATGGATGTTATTGAAAAACAGATAAAAACCATTGTGGAAGGCATAGGCATTGACGCCATGAAAACAGGCATGCTCGGCAGTGCGGAACTGGTGCAGCTGGTGGCCGATACCATTGATAAATACAGTTTGAAGAACGTTGTTATTGACCCGGTAATGGTGTGCAAGGGAATTGACGCAATTATGGTGCCGGAAGCAGCCAAAGCCATTAAGGAAGTGCTGGTAAGCCGTGCCGACGTTATTACGCCGAATACTCTGGAAGCGGCGTATATTGCCGGTATGGATAAGGTGGAAACGCTTGACGAAATTAAAGAAGCTGCAGCACGCATTCAGGAAATGGGAGCAGGCTATGTTGTTATTAAAAGCGGCTCGCGCAATAACAGCGATGAAGCGGTAGATGTACTGTATGACGGCAAAAACTATGTTGTTAATACCGAAAAGAAAATTCCCGGCTGCTTTAACCACGGCGCAGGCTGTACTTTTTCGGCAGCTATTACCGCAGGGCTTGCCAAAGGACTGAGCGTTAAGGACGCTTTGGCGGAAGCTAAGGAATTTATTACGGTGGCACTTAAAAATTCCTTCCGCCTGAACCAGTTCAGCGGCGCAACCGACCACTGCAAATGGAAGAAATAATTAAAAATAAATAATTTAAACGGGCTTTGTTTAGGCAGTAATGCTAAAATGCGGGCCCGTTTTTTGTTTAAAAATTTTACTAACCGGCGCAAATACCTTATACTGTAATCAGGAAAACTGATTGAGGTAAGTATGCTTAAAAGATTTTACCATCCTAAACTGTATATTGGTATTATTGTGGCTGTGCTTGTTGTAACCGGCGTATATTTCTGGCTGTGCCGCCTGGCGGGTGAACATGCGGCCGAAATTTTTAACGCCGAAATGGCGCGGCAGAAAACGCTTGAAGGCAGCGTTGCCGTTGAAAGCATTACGGCCGATATGTGGGGCAATGTTGGCTTCCGCGGGCTGAAATGGCTGGACGCTGAAGGCGAACCGGTTGTATTTGTGCCGGACGGGCGCTTTAAAGTTAAACCGTTGGATGTTGTTACCGGCAGCATAAATTTAAACAGCCTGGAAGAAGCGGAACTTAACCACCCTGTAATAGCAATCCGCTTCAATAAAGATATGCGCCCGGCTTTTCTGCCGGAAAAAAAGAAAGACGCAGGGCAGGAAACAAAAAAGCGTCATAAAGGGCTGCATATCAATTTGCCCGAAAATCTGCCGCAAAGCAGCATAAAAATTAATGACTGCACTATTACTGCCAGTTACAGGCACCGTTATTTTGTATTAAGCGGCGTTAACGCTGCTGTGCGCACGGTTAATCTGCAGGAGGCGGCGCTTAAAATTACCGCAGCCGGTTTTGGCGGCATGATGATTGGCGACGAACTGGGCATAAGCGGCAAACTTTTGCTTAACGGCGGGCAGCCGCAGTGCGATTTGTATATTTCCATAAAAAATGTTGTGCCGGAATCGCTTGGCCTTGGCAAGGTTAAAGATACTGCCAGCGTTTACGGGCATGCAACGGGGCCGCTTGCCGGGCCTTCTATCGACGGCAGAATTGAATTTTTACAGCTTAATATACCGGCGCTTCATTTTTACAAGGTAAACGGCGATTTCTTTTATAAAGACGGCAAAATTGACTTCAGCAATGTAACAGGCGGCATTTATGGCGGCACGGTGGAAGCAACCGGGGCTTACGATGTAGATACGCGCGGTTACAGCATTGACGCGCTTGGGCATGATTTAATGGCGTCCATTGCTGCCAAAACCAGCAAAATTAACTGCCGTGTGGAGCTTGATTTAAAAATGCGCAGCGACGGCAACCCCAAAAACGTGCTTACTTACGGCAGTTTTACAAGCGGAGCGGGTACATACAGCCTGATACCGTTTGAGCAGATTTCCGGCAAATTTAATGACAGGCATGGCGTGCTGAAATTTACGGATGTAAAAATAAAAACGCCGCTTGGCGAAGTTACAAGCGATGCTTTTGAAATCGTTAAGGGGCGCGTGCATATTAATGATATCTGGCTGACAGCGCAGGACGGTGAAAAAATACAGGTAAAATAAAAAGAGCGTGTGCCTAAAGCATACGCTCTTTGTGTTTATGGCATTATACCCTGTGCTTGATATGGTCCAGCGCCTGGGCAAACAGGGTTAAAACGTGGTTGTCGTCAAGGCTGTAAATAACTTCCTTGCCGGTTTTGGTAAACTTAACCAGCCCTGCGTGGCGCAGAAGGCGCAGCTGGTGCGAGATTGCGGACTGCGTCATTTCCAGTGTTCCGGCAATATTCGTTACGCAGGATTCGTTTTCGGCAAGCAAAGCCAGAATACGGATACGCGTAGGGTCGCCCAGAACTTTAAAAGTATCGGCCATGGGCTGTACAAATTTTTCTGCAATGGGCACATCCAGTTTTAAATTATGCAGTTTACCTTCAGTATTTTCGTTCATAATTTCACCTCTTGTTGTAACCCTTGCTGAAAAAGAAAAGCAAAACAGCGTAATATACAAAGCTGCCCATTACCGTACGGGTAGAAAAAAGCAGCGGAAAAGCAATAAACGCGATAAGCAGAATACATACCTGCAAAAGCGACGCAAAAATGCCGCGCGCGCAGATGGTGCGCCAGGACAGCACGCTGTAGCGTGATGCGAAAATGCCGAATAAAAAGCCGCTTAAAACATATAAAATTTGCGAAAGAAAATTATCAAGATTAAAATCCATTATTTACCTGCCCTGCCGGAAAAAGAAGCCGGCATAAGATGAGTGAGAATACCGCTTTTAATTAAGAGCCCCGCAATTATGCTGCCGCCCATGGTGCTGATTAAAAACGGAGGCACAAAGAACCATGCTGCCGCCTTGCTGTTTAATATTGCCCAGGCAATAACCCATGCTGCCAGCCCGCCTAAAATGCCGGTGCCGAAAATTTCGCCAAGCATGGCCGCGCCGGTATTATGCCAGCGGCGGTAGGCAAGCCCGGCTAAAAAAGCGCCAATCATGCTGCCTGGAAATGCCAGAAGCGAACCTGTGCCTGCCATATTGCGCAGGCAGGAAATAACAAAAGCAACGGAAACAGCTTCTTTAGGCCCTAAAATAACTGCGCAGAGTACATTTATAGCATGCTGAACCGGAAAGCATTTGGAAGCGCCTGCCGGTATATAAACAAGATGCGCGCTTAAAGTGCCTATGGCAACAAGCAGTGCCGCCAGCGTTAATTTATGGATATTCATAAAAATCACTCCGGAACATGAAAATGACAAAAATATTTTTTATAATAATTCATACAATAATATTATACATGTTTGTAATATCTGCCGCAAGATAAAAAGGAAAACACAGTATGGCGTAGAAGTATATAGCATATTAATTGTTTGTTGTACAAAGGGGTAGTAATTATGCAGGCTTTGGAAGGAATAAAAATAATTGATTTCAGCAAATGGCTGCCGGGGCAATACTGCGGCATGGTTCTGGGCGATTTCGGCGCGGACGTAATTAAGGTTGAAGATGTAAAGGGCGATGTTACGCGCGGCTTTACGCCGGCTAAAGAACCCGGCATGAGTTACTGGCATTTAATGCTGAACCGCAACAAGCGCGGCATTACCGTAAATTTAAAAACGCCTGCCGGGCGTGAAGTTTTGCTGCGCCTTTTAAAAGAGGCAGACGTATTTCTGGAAGGGTTCCGCCCCGGGTATTTAAAAATGCTGGGGCTTGATTACGAAAGCGTAAGCAAAATTAACCCGCGGCTTATTTATTGTTCCATTACCGGTTTCGGGCCGGAAGGAAAATATAAACACATGCCTTCGCATGACCTTAATGTTATAGGGCTTGCGGGAGTGGCAGCGCCGGAAGACGGAACGGATATAAGCGTGCCTTCGGTGCAGGTGGCGGCACTTGGCGGCAGTTTAAACGCCATCAGCGGCATTTTAATGGCACTGTATGCCCGCGAACGCACCGGAAAAGGGCAACTTGTAAACGTTGATTTGTACAGCTCGGCAATCAATGCGGAAATTACGGCAATCAGCAGCGTCATCGGCTGCCGCGAAACCGGCATGCCTTCTTTCGGGCGTACGGCATCGCATTATTACAGCGTATACAAAACAAAGGACGGCCGTTATTTAAGCATCGGCACTATTGAGCCTAAGTTCTGGCAGAAAATGTGCAGGTTGATTGACCTGCCGGAGCTTGAAAGCCGCCAGTTTGATTTTGCCCATTCGGCAGAAATAAAAGCAAAACTGGCAGCTGCTTTTGCAGGTAAAACTCAGGCGGAATGGCTGGAACTTATCGGTAAAGACGAGTTTTGCGTAACGCCAATCCGCACCTTGCAGGAGGCTTTGGACAGCAGCTTGACGACGGAACAGTCGCAAATGCTTGTAACCAAAAAAGAAGATTTCGGAAATTATACTTATGTAAAATCCGCGGCAAAGCTGTCTGACACACCGGGCACTATCCGCACACGCGCGCCTTATTTGGGCGAGCATACGCAGGAGGTGCTGGAAAGCGCGGGCTATACCAAAGAAGAAATTGCTGCCATGCACGAAAAAGGGGAGATATAAATGGCATTAAAAAACATTTTTAAGTTATTTGCCGGTTTGCTGTTTGCCTTTTATTTACTGCTTGGCACTGCTTTCCCGGCAGAAGCCGGCATTATAAGCAAGCAGCAGGAAATTGAAATGGGGCGCGAAACCGCCATGGCGCTGGAAGCTCAGTACGGCGTTGTGCAGGATTACGAACTGCAGGAACGTGTGAACCGCATTGGGCAAAGCCTTGTGGCTGTAAGCGACCGTCAGGATTTGGAATATACCTTTAAAGTGCTTAACTGCGACGAAGTTAACGCACTGGCCTGCCCCGGCGGATTTGTATATGTGTTTAAAGGGCTTATTGATTACATGCCGAGCGATTCTGAACTGGCAGGCGTTTTAGGGCACGAAGTAAGCCATATTGTTGAAAAACATACCGTACACCAGATTGAAAAACAGCTTTTAACAACCCTTTTGCTGGCTGTTGCCACCAAGGGCGATATGGGGCTTACAGGTCTCGCCTCGCAGGCACTGGCAGCAGGTTACAGCCGCACAGATGAACGCGGCGCCGATAAGGAGGGGTTTAACCTGTGCGTTAAGGCAGGCTACAATCCGTACAGCATGGTGCTTACCATTAATAAACTGGAAGATTTGGCCAAAGAAAAAGGCAATCCGGGCTATGGCCTGTTCAGCAGCCATCCGGAACCGGAAGAACGCCTGAAACGCGTTATGAAACAGATTAAAAAGTTAGACCCTCATCCCGATATTACGGTGCATGAAGACGGCACGGCAACCGTACACGAAGGTGGCTGGACTTTTAACATTACTCAGACCGTGGGCAATGACAAGCCGGAATACCGCGCCTATATGCTGGCAGGTTCGCTGTATGTAGCGCGTCAGCGCGGGCCTGTTGACCCGTACCGTTTTATTGTGTACGACAACGGCAGCAGCGCAACGCTGTACTATGAAGACGTTCAGCTTTTAACCGTATATAACCAGGATGCCTATGCCGCAGGCTTTGGCGATGCAGGCAGCTACGCCAACGGCTGTGCCCAGCTTTTGCGCGAATGGGCGCCGGTAGCCAATGCCAACGACGCTGCTAAAGCCGATAAGGATAAAGATTAAACGTTAAAGGTGAATTTATGGACTTAGGGAAAATTATCGCGTTTAACTTAAATAAACTGCGTACGGAGCGTAGCCTGACGCTGGGGCAGCTGGCAAAACTTTCCGGCATCAGCAAAGCGGTTTTGTCGGATATTGAAAAAGGGGGCAGCAACCCTACCATTAACACAATCTGGAAAATTGCCAACGGGCTGAACGTGCCGTACACACGCCTGATGGAAGTTAAAGAGCCGGACGGCACTGTTGTGCGCAGAAGTGATACGGCGGAGCAAAGTGACGAAACGGGCGTATACCGCGTTCACTGTTATTTTTCTACTGCACCGGAACGCAATTTTGAACTGTTTTACTGTGAACTTGACGCAGAAAGCGCCAACGCTTCAATCGCACATTCGCCAAGGGCGCAGGAATATATTTATGTTATCGAAGGCTCACTCACTCTTAAAACAGATACCGCCGTTTATGAGCTCCATGCCGGTGATTCTCTGGTATTCAGTTCTTCCGTTAACCATACGTATATTAACGATGGCAAGATTAAAGTAAAATTTATGGTCATCAACTATTATCCGTATTAAAACGGCAAAATAAAAACTCCTGCTATCCGTGGATAACAGGAGTTTCTTTTGCTTATTGCTTAAACAACTATTTAATTATTTGTTGAAGTAACGAGCGAGCAGGCCTGCAAATGCTCTGCCATGGCGGGCTTCGTCACGAGCCATTTCATGAACGGTGTCATGGATAGCGTCAAGGCCGAGTTCTTTAGCGCGTTTTGCAAGGTCGGTTTTGCCTGCGGTTGCGCCGTTTTCAGCTTCTACGCGCATTTCAAGGTTCTTTTTGGTGCTGTCGGTAACAACTTCGCCGAGCAGTTCAGCAAATTTAGCAGCATGTTCTGCTTCTTCAAAAGCAGCTTTTTCCCAGTACAGGCCGATTTCCGGATAGCCTTCACGGAAAGCAACACGGCTCATAGCAAGGTACATGCCTACTTCGCTGCATTCGCCGTTGAAGTTAGCGCGCAGGTCTTCTTTAATATCTTCGGGAACGTCTTTGGCTACGCCAACAAAATGTTCAGCAGCCCAGGTCATTTCGCCTTTCATTTCTACAAATTTGGAAGCCGGAGCTTTGCACTGCGGGCAGTATTCCGGAGCAGCTTCACCTTCATAAACATAGCCACAAACTTGGCAAACCCATTTTTTCATTATTCATTCCTCCATAAAGTACAAATTTTAAAATTATCATGGCGGTTCGTTCTAACCGCTTACTGTAATGATTTTAACACAGCACCGGTAAGTTGTCAATAATAATTATTAATTGTTAGAGATTGCTAACATTAAAATTTTTGTGAAATGCCGTAAAAATATCTGTTAAAGGCAATATACTGCAAAATTCGGCTGTAAACAGCCTTTAATTGAAGTGCCCTATTGTAGAATAAGCGATAAATTGCTATAATATACAGAACGGAGGTATATTATGGAAAAATTTACTGTTACGTTAAACCACCATGCTCATTATGGTTATGTAGAATATGACCCGGAAACCAAAACCGCCAATGTCGTGCTGGATGTTCCGGAAGCCAAAGCAAGGGTAGAAGAATTTTTAAGCAAACCCTTAACGCTTGATTTGCCTGAAGGCGAAACTATCCGTCAATTTGTTACAAAAACTTTAATGCCGCTTGACAGTTTGGAAAACTTTAAAAACTGCCTTGGCAGATTATGGTTCAATACCGGTGTAAGAGTAGAGTGGAGCATGCCTCCCGGAGCAATGGATAATTTATAATTGCCCGCTGCTTAAAACTGTGATACACTTAATAAGTTAATATTCGGTTCCGTAGCTCAGCAGGATAGAGCAACCGCCTCCTAAGCGGTAGGTCGGCAGTTCGAATCTGCCCGGGATCACCAGTAAATATGCGCCTTTCCAGTTTTTGGAAGGGCGTTTTTTAATGCTTTTGGAGCAGCAAGACTAAATTCAAGACTAAATTTGAAGATAAAAAAATCCGTCAGAGCATTTTTAGAACTCTGACGGATTTTTTATTAGTGAATTAATAAATCTTGGGGATATGAGGAAATGTTGAATCTCCGGATTTTTCTATTGGAAAATTCATAGCATAAATTCATAAAAAAACAAAGTTTGTGCTATTGAAAGCATAAACTTTTAAAATGCAAAATAAACATTGCTGTCTGATTTACAAACCCTTTTTCTGCCTTAACCATAAACATCGCTAAGTCAGCCGCTGCAATAACAAACCCCCGCCGGAATTTTATGCTTCAAGCGGGGGTTATCGTTTAATGCAAAGTATCAGTAAATTTTATTTTGCTGTTTTCAGTTCGGTCCAGTAACGGTCGTACATGGGCAGTGCATCGCCGATATCAATCAGCCATTCGCCTTTGTCGATGTTATCCATACCGATTTTCAGCATCGGGTCATTTTTAAATTCTTCGCTGTGGAATTCCTGAGCTTTTTCGTTCGGGTCATTGTAGCCGATGTATTCATAGTTTTTAGCGCTGATTTTCGGGTCATAGATAAAGTTGATGAATTTTTCGGCCAGTTCTTTATGTTTTGCGCCTTTGGGGATAGCAAAGGTATCAGCCCAGATGGTAGCGCCTTCTTTAGGTACTACAAAGCCGATATTGGGGTTGTCTTTCAGGGTGTAGCTTGCGTCACCGGTCCACATAGTGCCAATCCATGCTTCTTCGGCAATGAATTTTTGTTTAATGGTATCGGTATCGAAAGCAAGTACGTTAGGTGCAAGTGCTTTCAAATCCTGGAAGGCTTTTTCAACCTGTGCAGGGTCGGTGCTGTTGTTGGAGAAGCCGTTTTTCTTTAATGCCATGCCGATGGTTTCGCGGCTGTCGTTTAAAAGAATCAGGCGGCCTGCATATTCAGGATTCCACAAATCTTCCCAGCTGTCGGGAACGTCTTTAACATAGTTTTTGTTGTAGGCAATGCCGGTAATGCCCCAGGTGTAAACGAGGGAATGGTCGCCGGTGGGGTCATAAACCGGTGCTTTTAAAGTGCTTACAATGTTTTTGGCGTTGGGGATGTTGTCCATGTTCATTTTTTCCAGCAAATCAAGTTTGAGCATGGTTGCAACCATATAGTCAGAAGGCTGGATTACATCGTACTGTGCTCCGCCGGCCTGAATTTTAGCCAGAAGTTCTTCATTGTTGGCAAATACGTCGTAATTAACCTTACAATTGTATTGCTTTTCAAATTCGGCAATTACCTCCGGGTCAAAATTGTCGGCCCAGCTAAAGAGGTTGAGAACCTGCTGTTCTCCTCCTGCCGCTGCATCTTTCTTTTCTGTGTCACCTCCGCAGCCTGTCAGGAGAAGGGCCATGGTCAGTACGGAAACGAGAAAGACCAAAAGTTTTTTCATTTTGCAAATCATCCTTTCTTTATTTGGTTTTATTGAACCGTTTTACGGCATCAATCTTTGTTTTTGCTGCTGTGCTGCGGCTGTAAAATCTGCGCAATTACAATCAGCGAAATGGTTGCGAACATTAAGAGTGTGGAAAGGGCGTTAATTTCCGGGGAAATGCCGCGTTTTACCATTGCGTAAATATATAGCGGCAGCGTGGTGGAGTTAGGCCCGGCCACAAAGAAGCTGATGATAAAATCGTCAATGGAAAGGGTAAAGGCAATCAGCGCGCCGGCGATAATACCGGGCATGGCAAGCGGCAGGGTAACGTAACGGAAGGTTTGAAACGGTGTTGCGTACAAATCCATGGCTGCCTGCTCAAGTTCATGGCGCATGCCTTCAAGCCTTGCGTTAACGGTAATTACCACAAAGGAAAGGCAGAAGGTGATGTGCGCTAAAATAAGCGTAACTTTACCGAGCGGAACCTGCGTCTGTGCAAACAGCACCAGAAGGCTCAGGCCCATAACGATTTCCGGAATCAGTATCGGCAGATACAAAAGCCCGTTAATAACCGGTTTGCATTTATACTGATAGCGGTTGAGGGCAATGGCGGCAATTGTGCCGAGCACGGTGGAAACAACGGTGCTGATAACTGCGATAAACAGGCTGTTCATAAGGGCTTCCAGCACGCGGCGGTTTTGGAACAGCGAAGCGTACCAGTCAAGCGTAAAGCCTGTCCATACGGCGTTAATACGCGATTCGTTAAAGGAATACAGCGCAAGAATTAAAAGAGGCAGGTATAAAAAGGCCAGTATTACAAGCGAATAGGCCAGAAGAAGATGGCTACGCCACGTCTTTTGCATCTTTAGCCCCTCCTTCCTGCGACTGCAAAGCCTTGTAGTAAAGTATAATCAGCACAAGGCTCATTACTGCCAGCACAATGGAGAGCGCGGAGCCAAAAGGCCAGTCGCGCGCTGCCAGAAACTGGTTCTGGATGAGGTTGCCGATAAGGGCGGATTTGGCGCCGCCCATAACGTCCGGCACAACGAACATGCCGAGCGAGGAAATAAACACTAAAATTGTGCCTGCGGCAATTCCGGGCATTGTCAGCGGCAGAGTAACCTTGCGGAAAGCCGTCATCGGCGATGCGCCAAGGTCGGAGGCCGCTTCAAGCAGGCGCATGTCAAGCTGTTCTATGGAAACGTAAATCGGCAGCACCATAAAAGGCAGCAGGGCGTAAATCATTCCCAGCATTACGGCCGCGTCGTTGTACAGCATCTGAAGTGGCTGCTCAATAAGCCCAAGTTTCATTAAAAAGGTGTTTACCACACCCTGCGTGCGCAGAATGATAACCCACGCATAAGAGCGGATTAAAAAGTTAATCCAGAAAGGTATCATCACGAGAATCAGCCCCGGCTGCTGCCATTTTTTAGGCAGGCGAGCAATAAAATATGCCAGCGGGTAGCCCATGATGATGGTGGCAACGGTAGTAATAACCGCTACTATCAGAGTGTCGGCAAAAATCTGCAAATATAAAGGTTCTAAAAAGCGCAGATAATTTTTTAGGGTGAATTCAAAAATTATTTGTCCGTAAGGCGTGCGCCCGGCAAAGGAAACGGCAACTACGATGAGAAGCGGGATAACGAAAAAGATGCTTAACCAGAGCATTGCCGGGGCAACCATCAGTTTTCCGTTTTTCATCGTGATACTTTCACCTCGTCTTTTTTATACCACCAAATGCCTACGCGCTCGTCGGGCGACCAGCGTTTAACGTCGTCAAAATACTGGTAGGCCACAACTGTTTGGTTGGAGTTGTCCAGACGGATAAATACTTTATCAATGGTACCGTAAAATACAACGTCTACAACGGTTCCGTAATAACCGGGTTCCGGGTGCTGCTTTTCCGCCTGTTCGTCTTCGTATTCCGGGCAGAGGTTGAGTTTTTCCGGGCGGATAACAAGCGTTTCGCTTTCCGTTTCAAAAAAGTTGCTTTCGCCGATAAATTTGGCGACAAAGCGGGTGTTGGGGTAATGGTAAATCGTATCCGGGTTGTCGTCCTGTTCGATAACGCCCTTATTCATAACTACAATGCGGTCGCTCATGGTAAGCGCTTCTTCCTGGTCGTGCGTTACATAAATGAAGGTAAGGCCAAGGCCGCGCTGCAAATTCTTAAGTTCCAGCTGCAAATTTTTGCGCAGCTGGTAGTCGAGTGCGCCCAGCGGCTCATCCAGTAAAAGCACTTTCGGGTTATTTACAAGGGCACGGGCGATGGCTACGCGCTGCTGCTGGCCGCCGCTCATCTGCTGCGGACGGCGGTTGCGGAATTCTTCAAGCTGCGTAAGGTACAGTACCTGCGCTACACGTTCCTTTTGTTCTTCGGCGGGTACTTTTTTCATCATCAGCCCAAACTTTATGTTTTCCTCAACAGTCATGTGAGGGAATAATGCGTAGTGCTGAAAAACCATATTTACATCACGTTTATAGGGCGGTTTATTGGTAACGTCTTCGTCATCAAGGAAAACTTTGCCGGTAGTAGGCGTATCAAGCCCCGCAATCATACGCAGCAAAGTGGTTTTGCCGCAGCCGGAAGGCCCTAAAAGCGTTAAAAACTCACCGTCATAAATGGTAAGGTCCAGCTTGGGGATGATGAGGTTATTGCCGTACTTTTTGGTAATTCCCTGCAAACGGATCATTTCTTCCATTTTTTAGTTGTCACAACCTTTCATAAAAAATTTTGTTTGCATGATACTAATATAATAATATCATATTATAAACAATTTTGTGTAAAAAAATCAATGCTTTTTTGAAAAAAATGCAGGAGAGGCAAAAAAAACAGAGAATATTAAACTTCATAAAGAATAATTTGGAAATTTTGCTGATTTTCATGGAAAATGCGTATTTTTTGCGGGGTGAAAAAATGCTGAGTAAAAAGTTTATTGAGTTTTTGTTTGAAGGTGCGCATATACAGCGGTGGAACGACCATATCCGCCCCAACGGCTTTACGGAATTGGACAAACAGGCACATAAAATGATGATTTTGTATATTCTTGCCAAGTATGAGGAGCAGGACCACGGTGCAAAATTAAACTGGCGCGTGCTTATAGAAGGCGGTATTTTTGAGTTTATGCACCGCATTATTTTAACCGATATTAAACCGCCGATTTACCACGAGCTTATGCGCGTGCACGGACGCAAGCTGAACGCCTGGATTTATGAACAGCTTGAACGCCGCGTGCCGGAACTGGATGAAGTGTTTTTCGATAAACTTAAACGCTGGTTTGATTATCCGGAAGAAAACCGGTTGGAGAAAAAACTTTTGCGGGCGGCACACTACCTTGCCACGCAGTGGGAATTTGGCATTATCTACCATTTTAATCAGGCAATTTACGGTATAGACGCCACTAAAGCCGCCATTGAAAGCAATATCGAGGACCATTACGATTTGGCCGGCGTTCAGAAAATATCGCTGAAAGGCAAAACCAGCAAATTTATTGACCTTGTAGGGCAGCTGCGTTTTCAAAAACGCTGGGCGCAGTCGCCGCGTGTGCCGGAAACTTCCGTTATGGGGCATGTGCTGATAGTTGCCATTTTGGGTTATTTCTGCGCAGTGGAAATGAATGCTTGTGACGAGCGCGTGGTTAACGATTTTTTGTGCGGTCTGTTCCATGATTTGCCGGAGGTGCTGACACGCGATATTATTTCGCCGGTTAAAACTTCTGTGGAAGGGCTTGACGATTTAATTAAGGATATTGAAAAACGCCAGGTTGCCGAAAAACTGCTGCCGCTGCTGCCGTGGGGCTGGCACGAGGAAATTATTTACTTTACGCAGAACGAGTTTACCAACCGCGTAATGCTTGACAGTGTTCCCACCGAGGTGAGCGAAGAAGAATTGAACGGCAAATATAATATTGACGGGCATGGCTACAAAGCGGTGGACGGCAGAATGTTAAAAGGCTGCGACCATCTGGCTGCTTTTGTTGAAGCCTATCTTTCGACGGAGTACGGCATAACAAGCAAGCATCTGCTTAACGGCATGGCCGATTTGCGTGAAAAGTATAAAAACAAAACCATTGCCGGCATTAATTTTGGCGCAGTTTATGATGAATTTCCGGAGCTTAAAACAAATTTATAAATTGAATGCAAGTTTATGAAAATTCAGTTTATAACCAAAAATAAGTGGACACTTGTATTTGCAAGAGTTATAATGAAGCTGAAAGCAGCTCTTTAGATATGCAATTATCTTGGACTGTACAATATATTATATTTAAGATTTTTAAAGGAGGCATGGATTATGAATTTATTTGAAATGGCGCAGATTCCGCTGAACAAAGCTATTGAGGTTATGAAGCTTGACCCGAATGCAGCGGCAATTATTGCCTGCCCGGAAAGAACTCTGGAAGTTTCTATTCCTGTAAAAATGGATGACGGCACTACCAAAGTATTTACCGGCTACCGCAGCCAGCACAGCACAATTATGGGCCCGGCCAAAGGCGGCATCCGTTATCATCAGAGCGTTAATATGGATGAAGTAAAAACTCTGGCTTTCTGGATGACCTGCAAATGCGCAGTTGCCAATCTGCCTTACGGCGGCGGCAAAGGCGGCATTATTGTTGACCCGTCCAAACTTTCACAGGCAGAACTTGAACGTTTGACCCGCGGCTACATTGACAGAATCGCTCCCATTATCGGCGAAAAAATGGATATTCCTGCCCCTGATATGAATACCAACGCTCAGATTATGGGCTGGATGATGGATGAATACAGCAAGCTGAAAGGGCAGTATGAACCGGGCTTCATTACCGGTAAACCAATCTGCATCGGCGGCTCGTTGGGCCGTACCGCAGCTACCGGCCGCGGCGTAATGGTTGCAGCAGGCGAAGCAATTAAAGCCATGGGCATCAAACCCGAAGAAGCAACCTGCGCAGTACAGGGCTTCGGCAATGTAGGCAGCTGGACTGCTAAACTCATTCACGACCTTGGCGTTAAAATTGTGGCTTTAAGCGATGTTTACGGCGCTATTATGAATGAAGACGGACTTGACCCGTACGAAGTTGAAAAACACGTACAGGCAACCGGCAGCGTAGTAAACTTCCCGGGCAGCAAAGCCATCAGCAACGCCGACCTTCTGGCAATGGAAGTTACCGTACTTGCTCCGTGCGCAATGGAACTGCAGATTACCAAAGATAATGCAGCTGATGTTAAGGCAAAAATTATCGTTGAAGGCGCTAACGGCCCGACAACTCCGGAAGCTGACGAAATCCTTGATAAGAAGGGCATTCTGGTTGTACCGGATATTCTCGCCAACGGCGGCGGCGTAACCGTAAGCTACTTTGAATGGGTTCAGTGCCTGTACCGTTACTTCTGGACTGAAGAAGAAGTTATTGATAAACAGACCCAGTTGATGATTGGCGCGTTTAAACAGGTATATGACACCGCTAAAAAATACGAAGTTAACATGCGTACCGCAGCTTATATCGTAGCCCTTAACCGTCTGGACGAAGCTATGAAATTCCGCGGCGCATATTAATAAGCGTTTTAAACTTCATTAAAATTTAATTGATTAATGGCAGTATTAAACCCCGGCAGCCGTTACTGCCGGGGTTTTGTGTGAATGCAGAGGGAGGATTTATGAAAGATTTGCAAAAGAGCTGCAAGATTGCTGTGGTACAGGCTGCTCCTGTATTGTTTGATAAAAAAGCCTGTGTGGAAAAGGCAGTGGCACTCATTAAAGAATGTGCTGAAAACAAGGCTGAATTAATTGTATTTCCGGAATTGTTTATACCGGGATATCCTTACGGAATGACTTTTGGTTTTACCGTTGGCAGCAGAAATGAAGCGGGGCGTAAAGACTGGCTGCGGTATTATGAAAACAGTATTGTTGTACCTGGCCCTGAAACGGAGATTTTGGCAAAAGCGGCAAAAGACGCAGGTGCCTGGCTCAGTATTGGCGTATCGGAACGTGACGCCGTAACGGCAACGCTGTATAATACTAATTTGTTCTTTTCACCGGAAGGTGAAATTATTGTGCACCGCAAATTAAAACCTACCGGTTCGGAACGCGTGGTATGGGGTGATGCCGACAAAAACTATTTCCCGGTTGCCGAAACGCCGTGGGGGCCAATGGGCAGTATGATTTGCTGGGAAAGCTATATGCCGCTGGCAAGGGCTGCGCTTTATCAAAAAGGAATTACTCTGTATATTTCGCCAAATACCAATGATAATGATGAATGGCAAAGCACAATTAAGCATATAGCTATTGAAGGGCATTGCTATTTTATAAACTGCGATATGTATTTTACACGTGATACTTACCCGGCAGATTTGCAGGCACAGGACGAAATTGCCAAACTGCCTGAAAAGGTGTGCCGCGGCGGCAGCTGTATTGTTGACCCTTACGGGCATTACCTTACAGAACCTGTATGGGACAAAGAAGCTGTTATTTATGCCGAGCTTGATATGAGTAAAGTAGCCGCCAGCCGTATGGAGTTTGATGTATGCGGCCATTATGCAAGACCTGATGTATTAAAACTGGTTATTGAGGATAAATAAAACAAAAATACCTTCCGCCGCGTTTGGCAGAAGGTATTTTTTATAGCTGTTTTATTCTAAAACGGAAAAATCCGAGCCGGTAAACAGGAAAACAATGCCGCAGAATGTTACAGCCCCGGCTGAAATAGCGTCCTCGCTGAAAAGCAGCTTTCCGTTATGCAGGGCAAGATGCGAGTTTGGGTCTGCCATGCCCGTGCCGATACGGAAAAATGCCCCCGGTTTTTTAGCAAGATAGAAGGAAAAATCTTCCGAACCCATAGACGCAGAGGGGAGAATACTTACTTTATCGTTGCCTAAAAGTTTTGCAGCGGAAGTTTCTATCATACCTACAAGATTATCTGCTCCTATAACAGGCCCGCAGCCGGGTATAATTTCCGTTTCGGCGTGTACGCGCAGTGCCAGCGCCGTGCCATCGGCAATGCGTTTAATGCTTTCGTGTATTTGCCTGCGTGTTTCCGGCAGCAGATAGCGCATGGAACCTTCAAGCACTACTTCTGAAGGAATGATATTGGCTGCAGTGCCTGCCGTCATTTTGCCTACGGTAATAACAGCGGAATCGAGTGGGTTAAGTTCGCGCGAAACTATGGTTTGAAGCTGAGTAATCATATAAGCAGCCGCAGCAATCGGGTCCGGTGTTTTGTGTGGGTGCGCTGCATGGCCGCCGGGAGCGGTAATTGTAATTTTAAAACTGTCGGAACCGGCCATCATCGGGCCGTATTTAATGCCGATTGAACCGCCGGGAACATCCGGCCAGGTATGTACGCCGAAAATAGCGTCAACATCATCTAAAAATCCGTTGTTAATAATGGTTTCAGAACCGCCAAGTTTTTCTTCCGCCGGCTGAAAAAAGAATTTTATTGTACCATGCAGGTGCTGGCGGTATTTGCTCAAAAGCCGGGCTGCCGCAAGCAGTGAAGTCATATGCAAATCGTGTCCGCAGGCATGGCAGTAGCCTTCGTTTACGGATGCAAATTCCAACCCTGTATTTTCCTTAACCGGCAGCGCGTCGATATCGGCCCTTAATGCGATTGTTTTGCCGGGCATTGCACCATGTAAAATGCCGACAGCACCGGTAAAACCTTTGTTGTCATAAACTTCGATACCGTATTTATTTAATTCGTCTTTTATGAATTTTGTTGTATTTTCTTCCTGAAAGCTTAATTCCGGATGCTGGTGCAGGTAGCGCCTGATTTTTATATATTCAGGTTCAAGTTCCTGCATCATTTTTTGAATGGCTGACATATTATTACCTCCCAACAAAAGATTATAATATTATGATATTTAATCTCACAAAAATACCGATTAATAAGATTGGCTTATAATTCTCCGGCACTGTACTGCACGCGGTAATCCCAAACATCTGAATTTACATAATATTCTCCGAAAATAATCGGTTCGTAGTTTTCGTTAAGCTCTTTGCGGACGATTTTTAAAAGCGGAAAGCCGAACGGAACTGAAAAGAGGTTGCCAAGTTCTTTATCGGCAGCCACTGCTTTAACGCTTTCCTGTACATAAGCAGTTTTTAAGCCATGTTTTGATAAGAAGCTGCGGATGGATTTTATTTCACCGGCAGCAATTACTTCTTCCGGTTCCGGTTTTTCAAAATAATGGTTAAGGAAAAATAACGGTTTTCCGTCGACATAACGCACGCGGGCAATATATGTAAAAAGTTTTACCGGGTCGGTTTTAAATACGCTGCATTGCTGTTCGTCCATGGCTTTTTTGCAGCATTTGAAAGTCTGGCAGTGTACGGAATCACTATCTACCTTTTTGTCTATAAAATGTACGCCAAAACCGCTCATTAAAAGCATGTTTTCCCATGGTAAAGAGCTGGAAACAAAAGTGCCTTTGCCCGGCATGCGTACAATAAGCTGCTCGCTTTCCAGTTTTCCGAGCGCCTGGCGTATGGGAGAGAGGCTGGTGCTGTAACGCTCTGCCAGCGCGCTTTCGGTAGGCAGCTGTTCGCCCGGTTTATAAAAATGGCTGCGTATTTTGTTGTATAAATCCTGATAAATTTTAAAATTAAGTGTTTGTCTCATTATCAAGTTTCCTTTATTATTGATACTTTAATAATACCACATTGCCTGCACAGTTGCCAAAAGGTTTTCTTGCTTTTTTCAGAAAATTATAATATTATAATATTATAATAAATTGACAAAAGGGAGTGGAGAATATGGAAAAACATGCTTTGTATCATATGACCTGGAAAGAAATCGAAGAAGTATTTAAAAATGACCCGGTTGTTATTATTCCTATGGGTTCTACCGAACAGCAGGGAATACATTCTTTAACCGGCGATTATCTGGCTGCTGAAGCTATTGCCAAACGTGTTGCAGAAAAAGCCGGTGCTTATTACGTTCCTGTTATTCCGTTTGGTTGCAGTGAATATTTCCGCTGTTTCCCGGGCACAATATCGCTCCGCCCTTCAACGGTAGAAGCCGTTATTACAGATGTTGTTGAAAGCCTTACCGAGCACGGTATTACAAAAATCTTTTTCATTAACGGCCATGCCGGAAATACACCTACTATTGAAGATGTGGCAAGAAAATTACGCCGCGAAAAAGGAATTGTATGTTTTTCGATAGATTTATGGCAGGGTTTAACGCCTGAAGCAAAAAAAGAAATTTATGGCGAAGGCCCTGATTCTTCCGGCCATGGCGGAGATCCTCTGACATCGGTAATGCTTTATTTATATCCGGAAGACATGCGTATGGATTTGCTTAATCCTGTTGAAAACATTAAAGAGTATAAAGGCGTTCCTGTAAACGGACTTAAAAAAGGTATGGTTAAAGGCGTTCCGTTTAATCTTTATATGGATATGATTGACGTTACAAAACAGGGTGTAATGGGTAATCCGTTTGCATCCAGCGCAGAACGCGGAGAAAAAATAGTTAACCATTTGGTTGAAGCGTGCTGTGAGATGGTAAAAATTATAAAAGAAAATGATACCCATATTTAATTTTTGATTTATTTGGTTTTATAACGGGGAGGTAGAATTATGATAGCTGTTTTAGGCTTTGCTACCATTATCATATTTTTGTATGTTACAATGACCAAAAAATTGTCAATTCAGTCTGCGCTGATTGGCATACCTGTTATTGCAGCAATAATTGGCGGTTTTGGTTTTGATATAGGCAAAATGATGATTGCCGGTGTAATTAAGGTTACTCCTTCGGCAATGATACCTATTTTTGCTGTAATTTATTTCGGCATTATGATTGATGCAGGGTTATTTGACCCTATGGTTAACAGAATTTTAAAACTTGTAAAGGGTGACCCTGTAAAGATTACCATTGGTGCGGCGGTTTTGGCTATGCTTGTTTCGCTGGACGGCGACGGTACGACTACTTTTATTATTTCCGTTTCTGCCATGCTGCCGATTACCACTAAATTAAAAATGAATCCACTTATTTTGCCGTTTGCAGTAGGTATGGCGGCTGGCGTTATGAATCCGCTTCCGTGGAGCGGGCCGACAACGCGTGTTATGGCTGTTTTGCATGCTGATTCTTCTGCAATTTTTACTCCGATTGTACCTGCCATGGCTGTTGGCATTGCCTGGGTATTATTTGCCTGCTATTATATTGGCAAAAAGGAACGCAAAAGACTCGGAGTTATGCATATTGACGAGCATACTTTTTTTTGATGGCCTCGGCGAAGACCAGAGTGCAAAAAGGCCGCAGCTTTTCTGGTTTAACTGCATTTTGACTGTTTTGATGATTGTGGTACTGCTGATGGATATTATGCCGATGGCGACTATTTTTATGATAGGTTTTGCATTGGCAATTACGGTAAACTATCCTAATCTTGAAGAACAGACAAAACGTTTGAAAGCATATGCCGGTGAAGTTTTGATGATAGTAACATTAATTTTCTCGGCAGGATGTTTTACCGGTATTCTTTCCGAAACCAAAATGATTACGGAAATGGCTAAGACCCTTGTTTCGTTAATTCCTGAACATATGGGCAGCCTGCTGCCGCTTTCCGTAGCAGTAACGAGTATGCCTTTAAGCCTTGTATTTCCTACGGATGCTTATTACTTCGGTGTGCTGCCGGTTATTTATGAAATGGCAGCTTCTCTTGGCATCGATCCGGTGCAAATCGGCCGTGCAGCTGTGCTTGGGCAGATGACGGTAGGTTTCCCGGTAAGCCCGCTGGCAGCGGCAACGTTGGTTTTAATCAGCGTATCGCGTGTTAATTTAATTGACCACCAGAAATTTATGTTTTTCTGGGCTTTTGCCACTACGCTGATTATGACAGTCGTATGCTACCTTACCGGTGCGCTGACATTTTAATTTATAACTGAAAACTTTATGGAGAAATAAAAAAAGCTGGCGTTAACTTAACGTCAGCTTTTGTGCGTTTATGGTATTTTTGTTATTTTCTTTCCGGCATCTGCGCGAGCAGTATTGCGGCAAAAACAAGCACGCAGCCGCCGATTTCGCGCATGGAAAGCGTTTCGCCGAGGAACATCCAACCGGCGAGTACGGAAAAGACGGATTCCAGGCTCAGCAGTATGGAGGCAAGGATTACGTTAACATATTTCTGCCCGGCGATTTGCAGGGTATAGGCAATGCCGCAGCTCATAATTCCGGCGTGTGCCAGCGGCAGCCAGGCCGCTGTGATGGCGGAAAGCTCCGGCTGTTCGGCCCAGATTATAACCGGCAGGCTTAACATGCCGCAGACAAAAAACTGAATGGCTGACATGCGCACCGGGTCAACAAGCTGGGTGAAACGTTCAATGGCCATGATGTGCACGGCAAAAACTACGGCACAGGCAAGTACGATTAAATCTCCCTTGTTGATGGAAAAGCCTTCGTTAATGCAGATGAAGTACATACCGGCAGCGGCAACGGCAACGGCCGCCCACTGCATAAAAGTTACATGTTTTTTTACAAGCAGCCCTAAAATGGGGATTATAACAATATACAGCGCCGTTATAAACCCGGCTTTGCCTGCGGATGTGTAAGCGATGCCGGTTTGCTGCAAAGTGCTGGCAATGGTTAAAAGCACGCCGCAGCATAGGCCGCCGGTAATAAGGTCGCCGCGCTTGTGGCTGTCATCAGTTCCCCAGAAGGAAAGCGGTTTGCCGGAAAGCCTGTCGATTACGGCAATGCATGGAACAAGAAAAAATGCGCCTAAAAAAGAACGTATGCCGTTAAAACTAAACGGACCGAGCAAATCGGCACCGACGCTTTGGGCAACAAAGGCCGTGCCCCAGATAAACGAACATAATAACAGCATAACAATGCCTTTAAAACTATTGGTTTGCTGCATGTTAAAACCCCTCGCTGCATAAAATTTTAAACAGATAATATAATTATAGCATTTCTGTACCATAATGTTTTCTGAAAATAATATAAAAACTGCACCTGCAAAAGCCAGGTATCGCTTTTGAGGCGCAGTTAATAATGCTGTAGGGTTAAATATTTAGTTATTGTTTGTCAGCAGGTTTAGCTTCTTCGGCAGCTTCGGTTTCCGGTTTAGCTTCTTCCGGCTTTGTTTCTTCGGTAATAACTTCAACTTCTGCTTCCGCTTCGGTTTTATGTTCGGCACTTTCGGAAACTACTTCAGCTTCCACTGTTTTTGCAGTTTCAACTGGTTCCATTTTGCTGCCGCATTCGCTGCAGAATTTGGCGCTGATGCCTACGGCTGCACCGCAGTTGGGGCAGGTGGTTTTGGGTTCATCGCCGTTAAAGGCAGTTGCCTTAATGCTGGCAATTTTAAATTTCAAATCATCTATTGCGGCAAGGCTTGCTTTAATTGCTTCACATTCTTCTTTAAATTCATCGGGCAGGCAATCGCAGTTTTGTGATTTTTCCCAAACCATTTTGCCCATTTTTTTGTAGGTGCTTTCAATTTTGCTTTCTTCTTTCCCTACGAGGGATGTTAATTTTTGGATCTCCAGAGCGGCTTCTGCTTTTTCGCCGATGGTTTTGGTAATTTCTTCGGTTTTATTAGCCGCAATTTTAGCGAATTCGCCAATTTTATCAAGTAATGCCATAGTAAGATCCTCCTTTATGCTTTGTTAAGTTTATTATAACACAGAATTGTGAAATCGCCATTAATTTACGGCGCTTACGGTTACTTCGGTTCCTTCTTTTAAATCGAGCGAAGTGTTGTCGATATTTATTTCTGCAAGGCCGTTTTCTATTTTGGCAATGCTGCCGTTAAAGGTTTTGTTTATGCCTTGGGCATGGGCGGTTACTTTTTGCCCCGGGTTAAGGCTTTGCGCCGCCTGTGCGGATATTTTGATGTTTACGCTGCAATTTTCCAAATCGCGGATGCTGAGGATTTTTTCTCCGGCAACGGCGGTTTCGCCAGCATTATGGTATTTTTCTTCAACAATGCCGGTACAGGGGCTTTCGGTTTCCAGTGCCAGCTGCTTTTGCATAAGGGCGTTATATTGCTTCTTTAAGGTTATAAGTTCTTCCTGTTTTTGGGCAATGGCTTCGGGCGATGCCTTAACAAGGCTGCCGGCATTTTGCGCAGCGTTTAAAGCTGCCAGTGCCGCTGATTTTTCGGCGGAAGCTGCTTCGTACTGTCTGCGGGCAATGGCGCCTATTTTATAAAGCGATGCCATTTTTGCTTCTTTGGCGCTGGCCTGTTCGTATTGCTGCTGTGCTGCGGCAAGTGCTGCGCCGTTATTGGGGCTGCTTTGCCCGTTCTGCATTATTTTCAGTTCTGCTTCGGCGCGGGCTGCATTGGCGTCTGCCTGTTTTATTTCTTCCGCAAGCTGCTTGTCGTCTATGGCAAACAGGGGCTGCTCTTTGCCGATGCGGTCGCCTTTTTCCAGAATAAGCCCCAAAATCTGCCCTTCGGCAGGCGCCGTAATATCGTACACAGTAAAATAAACCGAGCCGCTGCCAAGTGCAGGGGCTTTGGTTTCGTTTTTGCAGGCAGCAGAAAACAGCATTATTAAAATTGTAAAAATAATAAATGTAAACTTTCTCATTTTAAACAAACCTCGTTTTTAGTGTAGCACAAACACAGTGGCGGTGCAATTTGTCAGAATGTAAATTTTTAAAGACGCGGCATTTTACCGGCTGTAAATTTTACAGATTTTTATACGTATGCTGATAAAAATATCAATTATTTTTAAAATGGCGGATAATTAATGAGCTGCGGATTATTTTTTTACACTGAGAAAGCACAAAGTTGTTAAAAAAGATTTTTCAAAAACTGTTAAATGCGTTATAATATACTCGAAAAGTGTATTATAAGTTGCTTATTTGCAAAGCGTTTTTGCCGTTGTGTAATATTTTGAAAAATTTATTTTATAAAAAAGCCGTTTTAGGAATGAAGGGAGGACTGTTATGCGCAAAAAAAGCTGGCTGACAGTTATTTGCTGCCTTTTATTGGTGTGCCTGCTGCCGTCTCTGGCAATGGCCAAAAATAAAACCAAGGCGCCTGCCCGTGACTGGAAACTGACGGTGGCGCAGCAAAAGCTGGAGCTTTTGGGGTATGATGTTGACCGCAAGGACGGGCGTATCAGCAAGGATACGACCGAAGCCATTAAAAAATTCCAGAAGGAACATGGGCTGAAAAAAAGCGGCAAGCTTGATACCAAAACTTATAATAAAATTTCGTGGGAAGCCTTTAAAATGGAAGGCATACCCGATGTACGCGGCAAAGACATTGTAAAAACTGCCGCCAAATACAAGGGTGTGCCTTATAAATTCGGCGGCACAACGCCGAAGGGGTTTGACTGCAGCGCTTATGTGCAGTATGTTTTCGGCAAGCATGATGCCAAGCTGCCGCGCACGGCCGACGTGCAGGTGCTGGACGGTATTTTTGTGCTGAAAAGCAAACTTAAACCGGGAGATTTGGTGTTCTTTTCCACATATGCCAGCGGCGCTTCGCATGTGGGGATTTACGCCGGCAGCGGCAAGTTCTGGAGCGCGTCCACTTCGCGCGGGGTGGTGCTTGATTCGCTTGACACCGGTTACTGGAAAGAACATTATTATGGGGCCCGCCGTGTTTTGATTGAAAACGGCGAAACAGCTTAAATATATTTAAGGGGGAGCTTTAATGATTCGCGAAAGGCGCAATAAGGAAAAACTGGCGTTATATTATAAAAAATTTATGGAAGAAGGCATTGTCGACCCCAACGTACATCCGTGGGTGGCAGAATCGTGGCAGCGCTGCCGCAAAATGAAACTGCCTCATGAAACAATGCCGAAAATCAACAAGCTGAGCCGCGAGGAAATCGTCGAGCATCAGCGCACGCATGAATTTATTGTAAAATATGTTGACGGGCTTTATGAGCAGAGCAAGCAGCATTTTAACATCCATAATTTAAGCATGCTGCTGATAGACGAGGACGGCTATGTTATTAAAAACTATGCCCTGCCGTTCTTTCAGCGCGTAATTGAAGATATTCAGGGCATGCGCGTGCTTGAAGAAGATGTTGGTACTTCCAGCATCAGCATTGCGCGCGAGCATAATGTGCCGTTTTTAATGTTCGGCCCGGAAATGTGGATTAAAGACAGCCATTCCGGCGATGCCTGCAGCGCGCCGATTTGTGTGGACGGCAAAATCCGCTATATCATTTCGTTCTTCTCGCTGGACCAGAACGACCTGCCGTACGACCTTCTGCTTTCGCTGCTTTTAACGATGAAATATGCCATTGAGCAGCATTTGAAGATGCTTGAATACTGGAGCATCCAGAAAATGATGATGGAAGAACTGCCGGTTGCCGTTTATTGGATTGGGCAGGACGAGAAGCTGAAATACTGCAACAGCAATGCTAAAAAGCGCCTCGAAGGCAGGGAAAACCTTGAGGATATTTTCCTTAATTATGAGCATATTCCCATTAAAAAGGCTTTGCAGGGCACGCCTACGCACCGCCGCGAAATTACCTGGATTACGCAGGACCGCACTTATGAAGACATTACCACCGTTATGCCGGTAAAAGTTGGCAGCGAGGTTGAAAGTGCGCTGGTTATGAGCATGTCAATTGAAGACTTGAAAACGACCATTGCCCATGCAACGGGTTACAGCTCCCGCTACAGCCTGTACAGCATGGTTGGCGAAACGAGCGAGTTCCTTGCTTTGCAGCATAAGGCTTCGCGCATTGCCCGCAGCGACAACAATATTCTTTTGCAGGGCGAACCGGGCACCGGCAAGCAGCGCCTGGCACACGGCATTCATCAGGCCAGCCCGCGCGCAGCCGCACCGCTGATTGTCGTTAAATGCTCCAACGCGCCGCTCAGCACGCTGGAAGAAGAATTTTTCGGCAGCGAAGACGGCGACCATCAGCCGACGGCAGGCAAGCTGGAGCTTTCGATGGGCGGCACGCTGTTTTTGGACGAAGTGGAGAAACTGCCGGTTGAAATGGGCGACAAACTGGCAGATGCTTTGAAAAACGGCCTTTTAAATAAAGAAACAGGCATGCGCAAAAAACTTAATGTGCGCGTAATAGCTGCCTGCGATTCCAACCTTAAACGCTTGGCGGATAAGGGCCTGTTCAGCCGTTCTTTGTATGAACTGGTACTTGATACTACCATCCGCGTTCCGCCTCTGCGCGAACGCAGCAAGGATATTGAAGTTATTGCGGCGCATATTCTTGCGGAAATGTCGGCGCAGCACAACCTTTCGCCGAAACGCCTTTCGCCGGAAGCACTGGAGCTTTTAAAAAGCTGCAGTTGGCCGGGCAACATCAAGCAGTTGCAGGGCGTTATCGAGCAGGCTTTCTTCCATACACCGGGAAGCATTATCGAAGCGGAAAATATCAAACTGCCCGGCGATAAAACTTTGGAAAAATCGTGGAAGTACGACAAAGACGCCTTTATTGCGGCATGGAAATCCTCCGGCGGCAATATCAGCAAGCTGGCAGGCATGCTGGATGTCAGCCGCGTAACCTTGTACCGTTATCTTAAAAAATATGATTTGACTCCGAAAACAGGAAAAAATAATTAATAGCGGCGGCAGCCTGCGTTGAATTTTTATATCGGCGCAGCCTGCCGTTTGTTTTTAGGCATATGAGGCAGCAAATATAAAAGCGCCGCCAGTAAATGTTGCAATTATTTAAAAAGTGCGGCGGGTGTGCGTCTTTAACAGCATAGCACAATGTGTTATAATTATACTGTTATAGAATGTTTTAAATTAAATTTGTGAAAATATACCAGCAAGGAGCGGAGCAATGAATAAAAAACTTTTGGCAGCCGTATGCCTGGCGGCAGCAGCAACTTTAAACACTGCCTGGGCAGAAAACTATACCAGCGGCGACGGGCGTTATGCCGAGCCGGATTTTGACAGGCAGATGACGCAGGCAGAGGCCGAAAGCGTTGATGCAGACGGCAAAACAAGAAGTGGTGAAAAAATGGATGAAGCCGCACAGGCAGAACCTTTGCCGATAACTATGACCGGCGATTATGCAAGTTATGATTCCGTAAGCGGCGATTTTGTTGCCGAGGGTAATGTTGTAATTACGCAGGGCAACGAAACTTTGAAAACCGTGCGTGCCGAAGGCAATATGAAAACCGGCGATGTGTGGCTGAAACAGGGCGGCACGCTGGTGGAGCCAAAAAGTACAATGAACGGCGAATGGGCTTATTATAACTTTAATACCAAAACCGGCGAAATTAAGAAAATTGAAGGCAAAGGTAATGAAGATTATTTTAGGGCTCCACATGCAACTATTTATCCGGATAAAATGGTAGTTGACCAAGGTGGTGAAACTACTCGTTGTCCGGCGGTGGAACATGAACCGTGTCTTTTGGTAAAAGCTAAAACATTTGAAATTTACCCCAAAGAAAAAATGGTGGCACATGATGTAAAAGTTTATGTGAAAGGTAAACATGTTTATTCCCGTGATACTTGGGTAAATAATTTAAATGATGATGGAGCTGCGAGGATCATGCCATCTGTTGGTTATGATGGAGATGATAATAAAGGTACTTATATAAAATTAAAACTTGATTATGATATTGATGAAAATACTAATGTAAATTCTGAACTTGTATATTATAATCGTGGACATTTTAAACCTATTATTAAAGCTAAACATGACCAGCGTAATTATTATCTGACTTACCAGAGCGGCTGGGAAGAAGAAGACGATGAATGGGTAGATAAAAAGAATGAAATAGGATTTTATTATAAACCGCATTATTTTATCGACGGTATTCCTGTAACATACAGACTGTATGCTCACAGAGGCTTGTGGAAAAATGATGAAACTGGCAGGCAAAGCTGGCATACTGAATATGGCGCATATTTAAGCCATGACCGTATTTATCTGTTTAATACTAAAAATACTTTTCTTGATTTGACAATTGGTAAAAAGTGGGTTGATGAAAGTCTTACCGATGAAACCCGTTCTACAATGATGTATTATGGTACATTAGGCCAAAAATTGGGCAGCAAATGGTATACATGGGCCGGTTACTATCGTGAAAAAGTTACCAGTGATTTATATGATTTAGGACAGCCTGATATGGAGCGCGAACTGCGCAACGGCATCAGCTATAAGCCTGATGACAAGAATACTTTTACTATTATTAACCGTTACGATATGGGCCAGCATGAAAATTATGAAACTACTTATACATGGACGCACCGTTTCTGCTGCTGGGCAATCAGTTTTGAATATCAGCAGGAGCATTTTGACGGCGGCGACAGACAGTTGAATATTAAGTATGAATTCCTGAACTGGTAAGAGGTGAGTTATGGATATCATCAAAACACGTTTTGAAGAACATATTGCTTTGGCGCAGCTTGTTGCACAAAGCGGTATAATGCAGCAGGTGGCTGATGCCGCTGCCATTATAAAAAATGCACTGGCCGGCGGGCACAAGGTTCTGTTTTGCGGTAATGGCGGCAGTGCGGCAGACAGCCAGCACCTGGCAGCCGAATTTGTAGGACGCTTTCAAAAAGAACGCAAAGGCATTGCCGGTATTGCACTTACCGTCGATACTTCCATCTTAACAGCAGTTGCTAACGACTACGGCTATGACCGCGTGTTTTCTCGTCAGGTGGAAGCGCTCGGTCAGCAGGGCGACGTGCTGGTGGGCATTTCTACCAGCGGCAACAGCAAAAACGTGCTGGCGGCAATTGCCGAAGCCAAGGCTAAAGGCATGCAGTGCATTGGCATGACGGCGCAGGGCGGCGGCAAAATGAAGGATGAATGCGACATCTGCATCGCCATTCCTTGCCCGGTAACGGCGCGAGCGCAGGAAATGCACATTTTAATCGGTCATATAATCTGCGAACTGGTGGATGGTGAATAAATTGTCACAACTCAGCTGCACAAAATTTTTAGCAGAAAAAATACAACAATTAAAAATTGCCGTTATCGGCGATGTAATGCTGGACCGTTATTTTTACGGCGATGTAAAACGCATTTCGCCGGAAGCGCCGGTGCCTGTAAATAAGGTAACGCGTATTACTTCCGTGCTGGGCGGGGCGGCGAACGTTGCTGCCAACCTGGCGCATCTGGAATGCAAGGTTTATGTGGGCGGCGTTACCGGCGATGACGAAAACCGCCGCCTGCTGGAAGGCATGATGGCAGAAGCCGGCATTGATTACAGCGGGCTGATAAAATCGGACAAGCGCTCTACCATTACCAAAATGCGCATATTGGGCGCCAAACAGCAAATGCTGCGCCTTGATTTTGAAGAAGTAGGCGACCTGTTTGAAGATGAAACGGAGCGCCTTTCAGAGTGGCTGTTAAACCTGATTGACAGCGGGTTGGATGGCATTGCTGTTTCGGACTATGCCAAAGGAGTATGCTCGCATAACTTTCTGCAGTGGGTAATTAAAACGGCAGGGGAGCATAAAGTACCTGTGCTGGTTGACCCCAAGGGCGCAGACTGGACGAAATACAGCGGCTGCGATTTTATTACGCCGAACTTAAAGGAAATGTGTGAAGCTGCGCATGAAACCGTGCCTAACGAGGACGAACCTGTTTTGCGCCTGGCGCTTGCTGCTGCGGCGCAGTACGATATAAAAAATGTAGTTGTAACCCGCAGCGAAAAAGGCATGACGCTGGCAGGGCGGGACGGACTTATTATTAATGCTCCGGCAACTGCGCTTGATGTGTTCGACGTTTCCGGCGCAGGCGATACGGTCGCGGCAACGCTGCTGGCCGGTGCGGCAGGCGGATTGGAACTGGAGGATGCCGTTTACATGGCAAACCGCGCGGCGGGCATTGTTGTTGGCAAAGTTGGCACTTACCCCGTACACCGCGACGAACTTTTAAAGGATTTGCTTGCCGAGCAGCGTAAAGACGGTTACGGCTACCGCACGCTCAGCTGGCAGGAAATCGAATCGCTGGCCAATACCTGGCGTGCCTGCGGCGAAAAAATTGTTTTTACCAACGGCTGCTTTGATATTCTTCACGTTGGGCATGTTTCGTATCTGGAGCAGGCGGCACGCCTCGGCAGGCATTTAATTGTCGGGCTTAACACGGATGCTTCCGTAAAACGTTTGAAAGGCGCAACGCGCCCGCTTAACCATGAGCTTGACCGTGCACGCGTGCTGGCGGCTTTGGCCTGCGTTGATGCTGTTGTGCTGTTTGACGAAGATACGCCAACGGAACTTGTGAAAAAAATCCGCCCCGATATTTTGGTTAAGGGCGGCGATTATAAACCTGAAGAAGTAGCCGGACGCGAATACGCCGGTGAAGTACAGATTATAAAATTTGAGGACGGTTATTCTACAACCGGGTTATTGGAAAAAGTAGCGCAGCTTGTAAAGGAGGGCAAATTATGATTATTGTAACCGGCGGTGCCGGCTTTATCGGCAGCAACATTGTTAAAGGCCTTAACGAACGCGGACGCGACGATATCCTTATCGTTGATAACCTTACCAATATGGTAAAATTCAAAAACATTCAGGGCTTAAAGGCTTTGGATTATATGGATAAAATTGATTTTGCCGAAGCACTGAAAGCAGGCAAATTCAACCATGAAAAAATTGACGTTATTTTCCACGAGGGCGCATGCAGCGACACCATGGAATACAACGGCAAATACATGATGCAGAACAACTTTGAATATACCAAAAACCTGATGCACTTTGCAGCAGACAGAAAAATTCAGATGATTTATGCTTCTTCCGCTTCTACCTACGGCAGCGGTGCGCACGGCTTTACCGAAAAACCGGAGTGCGAGGAAGCGCTGAACGTTTACGCGTTCTCCAAACTTTTCTTTGATAATTATGCCCGCCGTTATTTTGGCAAAACCGGCAGCCAGCTTGTTGGCCTGCGTTACTTTAACGTTTACGGCCCGCAGGAAAACCACAAAGGCAAAATGGCCTCCATGGTATTCCAGATGTACAACCAGTGGAAAGCCGAAGGTAAGGTTAAACTGTTTGAAGGCATCGACGGCTACGGCAACGGCGAACAGACCCGTGACTTCATTTATGTAAAAGACGTTGTAAAAGTAAACTTCTTCTTCTGGGATCATCCGGAACTGAGCGGCGTTTACAACTGCGGCACCGGCCATGCGCACACCTTCAACACGCTTGCCAAAGGCGTGCTTAAACATTTCGGCAGCGGCACGCTGGAATACATTCCGTTCCCGGATGTTCTGCGCGGCAAATACCAGAGCTATACGCAGGCAGATACCACGAAACTTCTGGAAGCAGGCTACGACGGTGGCTTTACCGATATTGACGAAGCGGTAGCCGAATACTGCGCACTTTTGGACAAGACCGGCGGGTATTACAAATATGAAGCTTAAGGCTGCATTTTTTGACCGCGACGGCGTTTTAAACGTTGATAAATCTTACTTATACAAAATTGAAGACCTGGAATGGATTGACGGCGCCAAAGAAGCGCTGGCCTATCTTACCAAAAAAGGTTATACAATTTTTGTTGTTACCAACCAGAGCGGCATAGCCCGCGGCTATTATACTATTGGCGATATGCAGAAACTGCATAATTATATGGCGCAGCAGGTGGCGGCGGCAGGCGGCAAAATAGAAAAATTTTATTACTGCCCGCATCTTCCCGGCGGCGCCGTGGCGGAGTTCGCCGTGGAGTGCGATTGCCGCAAACCCAAGCCGGGCTTGATTCTGCGTGCTTTTGAAGAATACGATATTGATAAGGATACTGCCTTTTTAATCGGCGATAAGCCGCGCGATGTGGAATCTGCGGAAGCGGCAGGCATTAAAGGCTACCTGTTTGAAGGCGGCAGTTTACTTGATTTTGTTAAAGAGATAGCGTGAGATGGAATATAAAAATATTTTACTTATTAAAATGAGCTCGCTGGGCGACATACTGCACTCGTTGCCGTTTGCGGACGCGCTGCGCAGACGTTACCCAAAGGCGAAAATAACGTGGCTGGTGCACCCGCAGTTTGCAGGCTTTTTGCCTGACCCGCCCGTTATTGACGAAGTTATTTATTTTGATAAGGTAAAATTTAATAAAATGGGCCTTTGCGATAAGCTGCATTATTTCAGGGAAATGCGCGCGCTGCTGCACTCCAAACACTTTGATTTGGTGATTGATTTGCAGGGGCTGTTTAAAAGTGCCGTGCTGGCGGCAATAAGCGGCTGCAAGAGCCGCATAGGCTACTGCGAAATGCGCGAGGGCAGCAGGTTCGTCAGCCGCCCAATCTGCGGCAGTCACAGCAAAGACCATGTTATCGAGCGTTATCTTGATGTTGCACGTTATCTTGGCGCAGAGGTAAATGAAATACATTTTCCGCTGCCGGATTTGACCAAAGAAAGCAAAGCCGTGGCGGAAAAACTTAAAAATAAAGGCCTGCGCGGCGAATACGTTGTAATGGTTCCCGGTGCGCGCTGGGAAACCAAAGTGTGGCCGCCGGAAAATTACGCCAAGCTGGCGCAGATGATTATTAAAGGCGGCACAAGCGTAGTGCTGGCAGGCGGGTCGGATGATGCGCCGAAGGGCGAAGAAATCGTCAAAGGCTGCCCATCGGATAAGCTGATTAATTTAATCGGGCAAACCTCGCTGCGCGAACTGGCAGCACTGATTAAAGGCAGCGTGTTTTATATCAGCGGCGATACAGGGCCGCTTCATTTTGCGGCGGCGCTTAAAAAGCCGCTTATAGCCATGTATGGGCCTACCAAGGCAGACCGCACAGGCCCGTACGGCAGCAAAAACAGTACCGTGATTATCAGCCCGGCCAAATGCGCAGGCTGCTTAAAAAAACATTGCAGCGACTGGCACTGCATGTACGATATTACACCGGAAATGGTGTACGGGCATTATACAAAAAAGCGTGGTGAAACAAATGGTTGAACTTAACGGCAAAAAAATACTGGTTACCTTTTTAATGCATCTTGGCGATTTGACGCTGACGACGCCGTTTATTCATGCGCTGCGCAAGGCTGCGCCGGACAGCCATATTGTCATGCTGGTGGATGAAAAGTTAAAAGACGTAGTGCTTTTTAATCCCTATCTTGACGAAGTAATTACAATCGACAAAAAAGGGCGCGACAACAGTATTCTGGCATTAATTGCCTGTGCGCGCCATTTAAGCAAGCATAAATTTGACGTATTGATAAACCTACATCCTAACGAAAGATGTTCTTTTATTGATGCGCTGACCAGCGTTAAACTGCGTACCGGTACGACTCATACCATTTTTAAGTGGCGCTGGGATGTGTTTACGCCGCTTGACCGTACTATGCACGCGGCGGATATGTATCTGGATGTGCTGAAGCAGCTTGGCGTAAAAGACCTGACAAATAACGGGCTGGAAATTTTCCCGGGTGAACGCCATGTTAAAGAAGCGGCAGATTTCTGGCAGGCGCACGGCGTAACGGATAAAGATAAACTGATAGGTTTTAATATAGGAAGCGCGGTTGTTACCAAACGCTGGGCACCGGAACGTTTTGCTGAAGTTGCCGACCATTTTGCAAATAATGGCTATAAAGTTGTATACTTTGGCGGCGCTATGGACGAAGAAATGGTGCAGGAAGCCGTAAGCCATATGAAAACTGTGCCTGTTATTGCAACAGGTGCGTTTGGCATCGGTGGGCTGGCAGCGGCAATGCGCAGGTGTAGCCTTATTATTACTAACGACAGCGGGCCGATGCATGTTGCCATCAGCCAGAAGGTGCCCATTGTAGCCATGTACGGGCCGAGCAACCCAAAGCTGTATGGCCCTTATACCAAAGATGCCGTTATTGTAACTGCTCAGCCGCCGTGCCTTGGTTGTGCTGGCGGCATGAAGCATAAATGTGACGATATGCAGTGCATGACGCGCCTTACGGTAACGCAGGTTATCGAAGCGGCAGAGAAAATGTTGGAAAATAGATAGGCAGTTAGTTTTAATTTTGCTAGGTCAGTAGGAGTAAAAAATGAAAGTACAAATTAATGAAGAATCTGCTAAAAAATTTACACGGCAGTATTTTGAAAAACAAAAAATTGTACAAAAAACATATGAATATAAATATGCCTCCGGCGATAAGCCTATGATGCATATAGCTTTTAATATAGATATTAATTTTTTTATGCCGACAGGCGTAACTATTACTTCTATCTTGGAAAATAATAAAGATATGAATTTTACTTTTCATATTTTTACGGATGAGGCAGACGAAAAAGATTTACAAAAAGTAAAACAAACTGCTGAAAAATATAAACAAAACTGCATTGTCTATATTATGGATATGGAACCTTTCAGCCATTTTCATATTAAACATGCGCGTTTCAAACGCGTAAGTTTTTTCCGTTTATATATGCCTAAGGTTTTAAAGAAAGTAACAGATAAGTTCTTATATATTGATGCTGATTTGATTTGCATTAACAGTATGCGTCCTTTTATGGAAATTGATTTGGGTGATAAAATTTTAGCTGCAGCAGCTGATTTACCTGAAGCTTCACATATGCGCAGCACTTATCTTGGTTTAAATAGCGGTAAATATCTTAATTCCGGTGCATTATGGATTGATGTAAATAAGTGGGACGCCAATAATATAACAGAGAAATGTTTTGCTTATCAGGGAGTCCCGGCTGAGAAATTTACTTGTCATGACCAGGATGTTTTAAATCTTGTTATGGATGGAGATATAAAATTTATTGATGACAGATTTAATCATTTGGGATTTGATGGCAGTAAAGTTCCCGAAGGATGCATTATTTATCATTTCTTCGGACGCGAAAAACCATGGGATATTGCTTTAACAGAATATGATAAATTATGGCGTAAATATTTGGAAATTTCTTTCTGGGATAATATTGATGATCCTTTGCCGCCTAAAAAGCCTAAAAATTACCATAATTATAAACAAGCAGGTAAATTTTATTCCAAGCATGGTGAAACTATAAAAGCAATAAAATGTTATTTCTGGTATACAGTACTAAAAATAAGGTTTAAATTATAAAAAAATGGAGCATATCAATAATTGATATGCTCCATTTTTTACTTAATAATTTTATAAACGCCAGAAGCGGTATCCTTTTGTATGTAATTCTTCAATATTGCAAAGATTTTTTATATCAATAATTACTTTTTCACCGTTTGGCATTTCCCTAAAGAAAGTATTGATTTTATCTAAACCGAGTTCGGCAAATTCTTTATGGGCAACAGCCAAAACAATACAGTCAAGTTCTTTTATTTCGCCCATGGTATTTAATCTAATTTTGTATTCCCGTTCAACTTCTGCTGCATCAGCCCATGGGTCAACAACGAGAGGGTCAATACCATATTCATGTAACCGTTTGATGATATCTACAACTTTTGAATTACGGACATCCGGGCAGTTTTCTTTAAAAGTAATACCTAAAATGGCAATTTTTGCATTTTTTACAACTTTACCGGCTAAAACAAGCTGTTTAATAATTGCATCAGCGACGAAGCTGCCCATACCATCATTTACCTGACGCCCTGAAAGTATAATCTGGCTGTGGTAACCAAGTTTTTCTGCTTCATAAACAAAATAATATGGGTCAACGCCAATACAGTGGCCGCCAACTAAACCGGGGCGGAATCCTAAAGCATTCCATTTTGTATTCATAGCATCAACAACTTCGTTTGTATCAATACCCATTTTGTCAAAAGCCATAGCTAGTTCATTCATGAAAGCAATATTTATATCACGCTGGCTGTTTTCAGCAACTTTAGCAGCTTCGGCAACTTTGATGCTTGATGCTTTGTGTACTCCGGCCTTTATTACAAGTTCATAAACAGAAGCAATTGCTTCAAGGGTGTCTTTATCCATGCCGGAAACAATTTTTTTAATGTTTTCCAAACGATGAAGTTTATCACCAGGGTTAATACGTTCCGGCGAATAGCCGATTTTAAAATCCACGCCGCATTTTAAGCCGGATTCTTTTTCCAAAATAGGTATGCAAATATCTTCCGTAACACCCGGATAAACGGTAGATTCATAAACTACAACAGAACCTTTGGTTAAGTTTTGCCCTAAAATAGTACTTGAACCGATAATAGGTTTAAAATCAGGTGTTTTATCCTGATTAATAGGCGTAGGTACGGCGATAATATGAAATTTGGCTTTACGCAAATCTTCCGGATTAGTAGTAAATTGAATAGTTGTATTTTTTATTGCATCGTCGCCGACTTCTTTAGTGGGGTCAATGCCTGATTTGTATAAATCAATTTTAGCGCTGTTTAAATCGTAGCCAATTACATTTAAATGTTTGGCAAAAGCAACGGCTAATGGCATGCCAACATAGCCAAGGCCAATAACAGAAAGATTTGCTTTTTTATTCATTAAATCGTCATAAATTTTAAGCATTGGTAAAATCTCCTTTTATTCCCCATCTGTTGATGGCTTCTTTTTCAGTAATAAATTCTTCAGGATTTCGTATATTTTTAGTTAAATAAGTATAACGTTCCCAACTTGCTTTATCAATTAATCTGCGATAAGTATACCCGGCGGGAAAATCGGTACTATGCCATGCAAATGCATGGGTCAAAATTTGCAGTTTGTCATATTTATTGCTTTTTATAGTATCAATAGGATTATCACGCCAAAAGAAGCGTGAATCTGAACAGTACTTAAATTCCTTAAAAAATACATTTGAGTAAGCGTTTATCATACCATCAAAAGTGAGATTGTTTTCCAAAACTTCCGGAGCAGGGCGGTGAAAGGACAATAAATCAACAGGAGCATCCAGAATATTTTCCAAAATGCTTTTTTCTTTTTGAATTGAAGCGGCCATATCGCCTTCGTAGGCTGTAGTATCGTAATGCAGTCCAATGCTGAAACCTCGTTTTAGCATATCTTTAAGCATAATCCGGTTTTCTTTCAGCATTGGGTTATAAAAACCGGTTGCCAAAAGTACAAAGTAGGTTGATTTTACGCCGAGCGAATCTTCAAACAGCGAAAAATTATAGCTGTCTTCAATAGAAAAATCAATATCATGCCTTAAAATTGCCGGTCGTTTAAATTGGTTGTAATTTTTAAAATCAGCAATTTCGTAATGATTTTCATGTAACAAATCAACGATATTTTTATATGTTGCATAACTAAAGTCCATGTCAAAGCTCCTTAAACACACTTTAAATAAATTATATAACTAAATTTACTTATTGGCAATTATTGAAATAAGCAAAAAAGCATCTTATATCAAAGATGCTTTTGTAAAAGTTTTGTTATTTGATTTCTTCAATAAGTTTTTCTGATAAATGAGATGCGTATTTATTACGCAAAACATCTAAAAACATTTTCCAGCGGCGGAGAATTTTTGTATGAGCGAAATATTTAAAATGATATTCTAATGGTATTAAAACAGCACTGCCCATATCGTTTACAATACGTACACGGTAAGTATTTTTATCTATTTTTTGAAATAAAATATTTTCGGGAAATAAAACCATTGTTATGATTTCGTTTTTATATAGTTCATCTTTTAGATTTTTTAAAAGATGGACTATTAAATCAAAATTTTCGGCAAAAAGAGTTGGTGAAGTTATAAAATCTTCTAAAGTTTGAGTTTTATTACCATTATAGTCACGAATTATCTCAAATACATAGCCTGTACCTAAATTTGTATTAACTTTTCCAAAATACTGTGGCAAAATACTATAATCTTTATGCCGTCTGTTTAAAACATCAATATAATTTATTTCACGAAGCAGGTCCTTTTGTCCCCCCCCCGATTGTACGCGAGTTTGATGCACAGATTCTTATTATGGGGATGTAAAAAACATTTTTTATGAGAACCTTGACCATAAAGCAAAGTGTCATCGAGTTGAAGAATTTGTTTATCTAACATAAAAATACCCCAATTTTAAAAATTTGTTAATTATAAATAAAAGCTATTTAAATTAATATATTTTTATTGTAAAGCTAAAAATAGAAAAAAGCAAATATTTTCGTAGATGTTTTGATTTTATGTTATAATTAAATGGGTGTTATAATGAAAAATAATTTAACAGTAATAATTTTAACTAAAAATGAAGAAAAAACAATAAGGCAAGTTATACAAAATGCACAAAAATGTGCTGACAACGTTTTAATTATTGATTCCGGAAGCACAGATAAGACGGTTGAATTTGCCAAAAGCTGCGGAGCAAAAGTAGTTTACCGTGCGTGGGATAATGACTTTGCAGCGCAGCGTAATTTTGCTTTGCAGCATGTAACAACGCCGTGGGTTTTGTACATGGATGCTGATGAATTTTTAGATGCGCAGCTTATTTTTAATATAGAAAATGTACTTACTAAAAATGAAGAAAAGCAGTATTCTATGCTGCGGCGTATACATGCTTTTGGCTTTAAATATAAGCATGGCATTTTTAAGCCGGATGAAGTTATAAGAATGTTCCGTACAGACAGAGTTCGTTGGGAAGGAAAAGTGCATGAACGCCCAATATGTGAAATGCCTAAAGAACGTTTAAAAGGTTATATTGAACATTATACCTATGAGAATTGGCAGGACTGGTGGGAAAAAGCCGGACATTATACATCCATCTGGGCGGAAGATGCATATAAGCGAAATAAAAAATCCAGTGTAGGCAGTGCATTCTTTCATGCAGCATACGGATTTTTTAGGGCATATATTGTAGAAGTTGGTTTTATTGATGGCTGGAGTGGATTGTATTCGAGTATGCTGCATTTTATATATACAATGATGAAATATTTAAAATTGAATGAACTTTATAGAAAAAACGGTAAGGCTGATTAAAAGCCTTACCGTTTTTTAGTTGTTATCATCTTTAATAGCAATTTTGCCAAGATTGGTCTTTAATGTTTCGCGTGTAAATTTATATTGCGGCGATGAAAAGCAATTGCTTTCATCAAAATGATTAGATTTTATATTAAAAATACCACACATTAAGTCATAGGCAAGGTCATTGGTAAAATATTGATTTTCATTTTGCCGCAGAGTATTAACTGTTATCGGAAATTTGGTTATATATTCATCAGAAAAATAAGTAAACATTGGTATGCGGACGGTACCAAAACCACCAAAATCAGGCGCACGGCGCTTATCAGGTATGGTTGCATGATCTGAAAAATACAACATTGCCTGCAAATTTAATTTTTGCGTGCCGTATTCCCAAATTTTTTGCAGAATATAATCCGTGTAACGAATAGAATCGATGTAATTAGGTATTAAATCATATTTCCCAGGCTTGCTGAATTTGGCAAAGCTCTGCGGATAACGGTTTATAAAGTTAAAGTGGTTACCTTTTAAATGGATGACTACAAAATTATTCTTTGTTGGGTCAACTTCGTCCAGATAATCGAGCAAAGCTTCATCATATTGTACTTGGTTTAAATTTTGTTTTGTCCATTTAGCTGTACCGGATGTGTTGGCAACTAAAGTTACAGGCGTATCAGCACTTCCCAAATGGCCCTGATTACTGTACCAATGCGTTGTGTAACCGGCTTTATGTGCAATATCAATAATAGAACATGAAGTATAAAATTGTTTGTTGTTATACTGATTGAACTCCGTTAAAGCACGTTCTAAACACCGTACTGTATTTGCCTCGCAGGAATATGCATTTGGATATAAAATAAAATGTTCGTCATCCTTTTTTGCTGAAAGCCATGGCGTTGTTTCTACCGGGTAATCGGTAAAGGCGCTCATATAATCGCGCGAAGCAGATTCGCCGATAACCATAATAATGGTAGATGGCTTGTTAAACAGCGGCTGTGCAGATGTAACGGTTAAATCCTTTATGCGTTCCTGCATATTGGTTTGGTACAGCAGTGTTGTCGCCATATATTCTTTTACATCAAGCCACAATTCTACAAAGCCGGTGCGGCGGAATGCTGCTCTTTCGGAAAGCCACAGATAAACAGTTAAAAAGGCAAATACACCGGCGGTAAGCCCTGCCTGCCATAGCTCCATGCTAACAGCAGGGTATTGTAGGTTAGTGTATACCATAAAGACGTAAATTAAAATTGCCAGCGCAAAAATGCAAATGTTAAAGATGATGGAAAACGATTTAAAGAACTCAATAATTTCATTGTAATGGGTGCCCTGAATCATACTCATGCCGTCTTCGCTTACACACGAACCGTATAAGTAATAATATACCCACTGCGCAACCGGAACAGCGCAAATTAAAAATTCGACAGTTGCAATAACCGGTAAAACAAGCTGCGGAAGCAGGTTAAAGTTAATTACTAAAACCTTTAGCGACATCAGCCAGCCAATAACGTACAAACCAAATACAATATCAAAATGAAAGCCAAAATCCGATGACACTTTACGGTTGGTTAAAAAATAAAACAGCGGATAAGTAATAACCCACATAATGCCGGTAATAAGGCTTGTAATAAATATGGAGCTTGTAACCGGCAGGCTTGCACAGTATAAAGGGATAACCGGCAGCACTGCGCAGGGAAAAAAGCGCCTTAACTGCAAATATTCTGCCTTGTGCCCCAGCCCGTGCGAAACCTTTAGATAAAATAAATACGGAAGTATATATAAAATTAATCCTAAAATAAGATATTCGTTCATCAACATAAATCACTCCAATAAAAATATCCTGTTAAATTATAGCACAGAACGGCAAAAAATAGTACCGCCAATAATGTAGTGTGGTATAATTATAAAAGAATAAAATGGGAGAATAGTGATGAAAAATCTATATCTATGCTTAACGGATTTTCAAATTTTAAATGCTTTAAATTTACAGCTGTCGAAATTTAAAAATAAAAAAGCAGATTTATTTTTTATAACTAATAAAGAAGGTAATGAACAGCTTGCCGAAAGACTTGCCGCTACCGGTATTTTTGAAAAAATTTATTTATTTAACAATTCAAGAATACAAGGCTTACATCAGTATGTGCGTTCAACTGTAGAGGGGAAAACAAACAAAGGCTTTGCTGCAGCGCTTGTAACTTCTGTTAACGAAGCCGTTTATAAGCTGCGCTCTAAATTCAGCGGCGAAGCTTACAGAATTAACGCTAAAATTGTATTGGGTGGGGAAATGGATTTTGCCGCTTATGACGAAGTGTTCTGCCTTGATAAACGCTCGCTTGTAGTTGACTGTGTAACACAGATTTTAAAAGAAACAGGCGGTAAATGCAAAATAAACCTTTTGGACGAGGGCACCAGCACCTACTGGCGCTCTATTTTAAAAACTAATTTCCCCGTAAATGATATCTACCTGTATGCGCCGGAGCTTGCCAACTATTATTCCGAAGGCTGGCGGGATAGAATTTATAAAATTCCTCAAATTGATTACGGCGATGAAAAGTTCCGGGCAGTAATTAATAAGGTTTTTGATTTTAAAGATGACGGTAATTATCCGCATGACAATAGCGGCAGTCTTCTTTTAAAAGATAAAATTATCTTTTTTGACCAAAACTGGGACCCAATGCCGGAATATTTTAAGCATCTTAATAAATTTATGATGCTGCTTTTGCATAACCCATATAAAAAGCATAAAAAGGAAAGCGCTTTTTATGAACGCAAAATGCAAATGTTCCGGATAACGGCGGATAACAGTGATGGTAATGACGTTATGGTAAAGCTGCACCAGCGCAGCCCGCTTAGCTTTGTGGCAGATTACCAAAAAAGTAAATGTGCTATGGCGCCCAATTTAAAAATACCCTGGGAAGTTTTTATGGATAACTGCCGTTTTAACAATAATATTTGGGTAACGGTAAGTTCTACCGCTTTATGTACCTATAAAATGATTTTTGCCGATAAAATGATTTTTGCCGATTCGCGCGAAGATATACCGATGATTTTCTTGTATAAAATTGTCTACGACGGCAACAAAAGTTATCAGGAAGATGACCAATTCTTTAGAAGTTTTCAGAAAAAATATCCGCAGTCGGTATTTATACCCGAAACAATAGAAGAATTTACACAAATTTATAAAAAACTTATTATAAAAATGGACAACAAACGGAAAGACAATAAATGAAGGATATTTGCGTTTTAAACATAGTAATTGCAAAAGTGTGGGGCGGCGGCGAGCAGTATGTTTATGATACCGCCAAAGCAATGAAAAAACTTGGCGTAAAAGTTTACATTGCTGTTGATAAAACCAACACAGTAATGCAGCAGCGATTTGCCGAAGCAGCAGAAGTTGTAACATTTAATTTATATTCTGTTGCCGGGATTTTTGCTGTAAACGGCATGGCAGGTTTTATAAAAAAGCAGCGCGTGGATATTATTAACTGCCATAGCGGGCATGCTATGCAGCTGTGCCTGCTGCTTAAATTTTTAACCGGCGCTAAAGTAGTTATGTTTAAACATAATGCCCTGCCTGCCAAGCATGATTTTTACCATAACTGGCAGCGTAAAAATACGGATGCTTTTATTTGTGTATCGCGTCTGGTATATGATTTGCAAATACAAGGTCTTACAGAAGCCGAAAAACAAAAATATCACCTTGTTTACAATGGTATTGACACAGAAAAATTTGACAAATATAAAAACATACAAAAAGACCCCGATAAGTTTATTATTGGCTATGCCGGTCGTATCGCGAGTGATAAGGGCATAGAGATCTTGTTGGAAGCATTTGCAAAATTATCTAAAAAGTACGATAATATATATTTGCAGCTGGCTGGCACGGATGAAAAAGGCTACCTGCAAAAAGTGCAGCAGTTTATCGTTGAGCGTAACCTGCAAAAGCGCATAGAATATTTAGGTAATCAAAAAGATATGGAGCTTTATTATAAAAAACTGAACCTTTTTGTATTGCCTTCTGTTGTAAAAGAAGCTTTTGGGCTGGTATTATGCGAAGCTATGTATTGTGGAGTGCCTGTAATAACCACTAACAGCGGTGCCCAGGGCGAGATAATAACAAACGGAAGCGACGGCACAATAGTGCAGTCTGGGGATGCTGAAGCATTGGCACAAAGTATTGAAGATGTCTATAATAATTGCCAGGAATATTTAATAATGGCAGCGAAAGCCAAAAAAAAAGTAAAAGAAAAGTTTAGCGTAATAAAGTGTGCAGAAGAATTGATGAAAATTAATGAAAATATTTGCGCCAAGAAGGTGAAATGATGAGCTACGTTAGTAAAGTTATTAAATTTGAAAATAATAAAGAAAATACAAAACACATACTACTTTGCGGTGATAAAAATTATATAAAATACTGCGGTGTAACACTTACGTCAATTTTATTAAGCAATCAAAACGAAAGTTTTACCTTTCATATTTTTTGCGATGATATAAGGGAGCAGGATATTGCAAAAGTTAAAGCGACAACTGAAAAGTTTAATATAAATATTTTAATTCATATTTTTAATAAAGAATTTATTGAAGAATTTTTACAACAACTATCAAAAACAAGAAGTGGTATCGATAAAAGTGTTTCGTTTTATCAGTGCTTTAGGTTTTTAGCATATGAAGCATTAGCAGATGATAATATTGATTATGTTTTATATTTGGATTCAGATATTTTAGTTAATGGTAACATAGATGAATTTTGGGCCTATAAAAACACAGAATATGTTGCAGTAGTAATAGCAGACAAAGCGGAAAAAGAAAATGCTCCAAGGGTTAATACACAAAAATACTTTAATTCTGGTGTGATGTTTGTTAATTTGAAAAAATGGAAAAATGGTGATTATACACGTTTATCCATACAAAAAGCAAGTGAAAAAAAGTGGTATTATATTGACCAGGACTCAATGAATATTTTATTAGATAATAAATGTTTATACATATCGGAAAATTATAATTATTACTATAATCTATCAAGAGTATCAGACACATCAGATAAGCCAAGTTTAGTACAAATACCAAAAGAAGCAAAAATATTACATTTTGTTGGCATTAGCAAACCGTGGCATTCATGGGTACAGGATTTGCAGGTAATAAAAAAATATAATGAAGTAAAAGCTGTTTCACCATGGTTTGATAACGGTATAATAAAACCTGATGAAATGAAAACTAATCAGCATAAATATTTCCATAAACTTGCAAGAATCAGCAAAAAAGAAGGTAACTATTTACAAATGACAGAAGCATATTTTTCATATGGGTTAGCTAAACTAAAATACTTGATAAAGGGTGAATAATTTAAAATGAATGATAAAGTTAGTGTAATTGTTCCAGTTTATAATGTAGAAAAATATATAGGTCGTTGTATAGAAAGTATTATTAAGCAAAGTTATAAAAATTTAGAAATTATTTTAATAGACGACGGCTCAAAAGACAACAGTGGCAAAATTTGTGATGAATATGCAGAAAAAGATAATAGAATTAAAGTAATACATAAGAAAAATGGTGGGTTAAGCGATGCAAGAAATACTGGCTTAAACATAGTTAACGGAGAATATATTTGTTTTATTGATAGTGATGATTATATTCATAAAGACTTACTTAAAGATAATTTAGAAAAATTAATTCAGCAAAAAGCTGATATGATTTGTTTTAATCGTTTTGTAGTAAATGGTGAAAAAATAATTGAGAAGCCTCAGCTTTATAATGAAAATATGACTACCTATGATGTAATTTCTGGGATATGGAAGAAAAAATTATCTAATGTAGTTTGGGATAAACTGTATAAAAAATCGTTATGGGAAAATGTAAGGTTTGTTAAAGGCCAAATATTTGAAGATTTGTATGCAATGCCATATATATTAGAAAATGTAAATAAAATTATTTGTAATAACCAAGCCTATTACTATTATGAACGTGGTAATGTTTCGTCAATATCTCATAATGTTGGAATGAAGTTTTATATTTTGGAGTTCATAGGCGCATGTATAAAAATAGAAGTTGCCAAAAATAAATGGCAAGATTTATACAAATATTCGATAGATAAGGCCTATGAATATGGCTTTAAAGCTTATCAGTATAATATTTTTACAAAATATTTATCAGATGAACAAAACAAAAAAATTCAAGAGTTTTTCCGGGGGGGACATGGATATGTACCCACGGAAGTAAAATATAGAATTTTTTTATGGGATTTTCATCATGGAAATATAATTAATAAAATTAAGGGATTTTTTTATTACTGGAAAAGTAAAAAGAATGGGTGGATTGAATAAGTGATGAATATATCGGAGAAATGGATTAAGTGTTTACCAATATTACTTTTACCTTTAGGTTGCAGCGGATTGTCTAGTGCTTTTCAAGCAGTTGGAATAATTGTATTTTTATATCTGTATTTTAAAAGGAGAGAAGAATTTGATTTTAAAATATTTTTTCAAAATAAACTTGTTAAATATAGTTTAATATGTTTTATAGTTTGGATTATGGGAATGATGCTATCAGATTTTGTTTCTCGTGGTAATATTAAAGAAAGTTGGAATTGGTGCCAACGAATACTGCCGTTTTTTTTAGCAGGTTTATTTACTATAAAAAATAATAAGTACTTTAAAGTAGTTTGGATTGGTTTGACATTAAGCTTATTGATTGTTAGCTGCAATGTATTGTATAGTCTTTTTATTCAGGAACATTGGCGTCCTATTACAATGTTTAATAGCCCTAATAAGTTGGGCGGCTTTTTAATTTTACTGATACCTTTTGTATTTGGCGGTATATATACATTTAAAAATAACTTTAGATTAAAGGTATACGGAATGATAGTATTGACATTGGGAATCGTTTCATTAATTATCTCTGGCTGCCGCGGTGCGATGCTGGGATTGTTGCTTGGTTCATTTATTTGTTTTATCATGATTGAATATAAAAAATTGCCGACCCGTAAATTTGCTTTAAATATATTTAAGGCTGCGTGTATAATAATTATTGGTTTGATTATTGTATATTTTGTATTCCCTGTAATGATTAGCAGGTCTTATGATATGGAGCGAGTTTATTTATGGAACTCTGCCATAAAAATGTTTTGTGATTATCCTGTTTTTGGCGTTGGTGTTGGTAATTTTAATGAATATTACGTTAATAATGGATACATTAATCCTTTGGCTAAAGAGGCAAATTTAGATACACCTCATAATATGTTTTTGTGGTTTTTAGCTGAAAGAGGTATTATTGTAGGACTTCCGTTTGTTATTATGTTCATGTTTCAAGCATATATGTTGTTACGGAATGTGTTAACAGATTATAAAAAAATTAATATTTGGTGCTGTTGTGGTGCTGTTGTAGTTGTAGGAATGATAGTTCATAGTATGGTTGATACGGTGCCTAATAATCGTACATATCAATTAATGTATTGGTTGTTATATGGAGTTTCGTGTTATAGTATTATTTATAATAAAAAGATAAATAATACTATATAAGGAATTAAAAATGGAAATGCTATATATTAATGTGAAATGGCAATATTTTATTAAATTTATTAGATTTATACGTGGAAGTAATAAATGTCCTAAATTTATATATAAATTATCGAAAAAATATTTTGGAACTCGTGATGATTTAGCGAGATATTGGCTTTATAAGTATAATAATATTTATATAGGCAAATATACCTATGGTTATACGCAGTTGCCATATACATATATAAAGAAAGTAGGTTCTTTTACATCAATAGCATCAGGGGTAAGCATAGCTACAAATACACATAACTATAACTTTGTTACAACAAGTCCTATTTTATTTGATAAAAAATATAAATTCCCTTGCAAAGAAAATATTTTAAGTTCATATTGCCCTAATTTATATCATTCCGTTGAAATAGGAAATGATGTGTGGATTGGTGCAAATGTTACTATATTTAATGGTGTAAAAATCGGGGATGGAGCAGTTATTGCGGCTGGCAGTATAATAAGAAATGATGTCCCTCCCTATGCGATTGTTGTTGGTGTTGATAGGATTATAAAATATAGATTTAAACAAGATGAAAGAGAAAAATTGTTAAAAATAAAATGGTGTGAATGGGATGAAACAAAAATAAAAGAAAAAGTTAATGAATTTTATAAGATTGATGAATTTTTAGGAAAGTATAATTAAAATTTTTACATAGGGAGCTGTATTATCAATGAGAATATTTTTATTTGATTTTTGGAATGTTGTAAATTCGAGCGGTGGCTCTGAGCGAGTTTTAAGTAATATGGCAAATGAATTAACTAAAAGAGGTTATGATATTACGGTAGTTTGTTGCGATCCTAAAAACGGCAGTATGTTTTTTCCGCTTAATGAAAAAGTAAAATTTATAAATTTAAATGGCAGTGGTAAGTTTGATGATGGAACAATTTTATTAAAAGTTAAAGGTGAAATTTTAAGAGCTTTTAAAAAATTAGATAAAGATAAACTGCGTATTGAAAAAAGATATACTAATATTTTGGGAAAACTAAAATATTTAATAGTAAAAGAAAAGCCTGATGTAATAATAACGTATGACCCTAATTCTTTAATGGTGCTTAAAAGCTTGCTGCATGAAAATACGCCGACAATCGCAATGCTGCATATGCAGGCTGAGTTCTTTTTCTATCCTTCAATGAGTAAAACATTACTAAAGTCTTTTAAAAACGTGGAATGTATTCAGACTTTAACAAAGAAAGATATTGAACTTGTAAGAAACTATTCGCCTGATAATATAGTTAAATTTATTCCTAATTGTGTTTATTCTGTAAATAATGATATTGATAGAGCAGAATGCAAGTTTAATATAATTAATGTAGGGAGAATAGATAAAAATCAGAAACGTCAATTAAATTTAATTCAAGCTTTCAATAAAATAAAAAATACAGACAAAAAGTGGAAGGTAACTATTATCGGCGGTTGTTATTCTGAATCGCATTTTGCATATAAAAATGAAATTTTAAAATATATAAGTGATAATAATCTTGATGATAGAGTGGCATTACTTGGTGAAGTAAAAAATATATCAAAAATGTACCAAACGGCAGAAATATTCGTATTTCCAAGTGCTTACGAAGGAATGCCATTAGCTTTAACTGAAGCTATGGCTGCTGGATTACCTGTAATTGGTTATAAATCCTGCCCATCTGTTAATGAATTAATTGTTGATGGAGTTAATGGATTTTTATGCGAAGATGGCATAGATGATTTTGCAGAAAAGCTTAAAATTTTAATGCAGGATGCAGAGTTGCGTAAGAAGATGGGACAAAATGCGCGGGAAAGTATGAAACAGTTTGCTCCTAAAAAAATTTGGGATGAATGGGAAGATTTAATTAACAAAGTTGTAGAAGAAAGTAAAAAATAATTTAATTTATAAAGTTATCAAATGTTATAAATTCCGGAGCTTCACTATGCCGATAAAAATAATTAAAATCCTTCTTGCCGGGTTGTTTGCCGGGCATTTGTTAAAAGCGAATAGAGTGCGTTCTGTGGCGCGGTTTAGCCGGGCAGGATGGGTTCTGTTTTTTACGGCAGTTAAGTTTTTCTGGCTGGTGTTTAAGTATGCGCGGCAGAGGGATAAGGAGTTAAAGAAAAAGCTTTAATGATTAACCTTATTTTAAATTTTTTACACTGGTAAGTTATAGTTAAGCAAAAGATAGTTGAGCAATATTAAATAAAATTATCTAAAGGAACATACCATGCAAATCATAATTTCGCCGGCGAAGAAGATGCGCGTCGATAATGACGATATTGGAGCGGCATGTTTGCCGGTGTTTTTAACGAAAACTGAAGAAATTTTAACTGCCCTGCGCGCACTGGATTACAAAGGCCTGCAAAAGTTGTGGCAGTGCAACGACGCTATTGCGGAGCTTAATTACAACCGCTTGCAGCGTATGGATTTGCGCCGCAATTTAACGCCTGCCGTTTTCAGTTACGACGGCTTGCAGTACCAGCATATTGCACCGAATGTTTTGGATGAAGCCGCACTTGATTATTTGGGCGGGCATTTAAAAATACTCAGCGGTTTTTACGGAATTTTAAGCGCGTTTGACGGTGTTGTGCCTTACCGGCTGGAAATGCAGGCGCGGCTTGCCTGCGGCGGGGCAAAGAACCTGTATGCTTTTTGGGGCAGCAGCCTGTATGATGAACTGGTTAAGGACGATAACGAAGTTTTAAACCTGGCTTCCAAAGAGTACAGCAAAGCGGTGGAGCCTTACGTTACGGATAAAATCCGTTTTGTAACCTGCGTGTTTGGCAGCTTGCAAAACGGCAAAATTAAGGTTAAGGCAACGGAGGCAAAAATGGCGCGCGGAGAGATGGTGTGCCGCTGTGCTGAAGAAAACGTGCAGCATATTGATGAAGTAAAGGGTCTTAGTGTAAACGGGTATAGCTTTGATGGAGCTTTGTCTACGGATACGGAATTTGTATTTTTAAAATAACCTACAATATTACAAATTTTAACTGCCTGTGGCATAAAGCTGCGGGCTTTTTTATTATCTGCATAAGCGGTTAAACAGGCTTGTTTGGCAGGACTAATAGACAAAGTTTATTTTAGTGCCGGCTGGTTTTTTGTGTATAGTTACTATGTACTAAAATAAATTACAAAAATCTACAATTTGTAAAATTTGTTATACAAAAAATTTTTGACTGATATGTAATATTTTGCTATCATAATATATGTATAAGGCTTTAAATTATTAAAGTACTCTTTATGACAATGGCGTTCTCCGTGGCGGCGAATGCCATTTATTAATTAATTTAGGAGGGAAAGAAAATGGGTATGAAGGAAAATGCGTTTGCGTTTATTGATGCGCACCGCAATGAAATGCTGAAAATGTGGGAAGAACTGGTTAACATAGACAGCGGATCTGACTATAAACCCGGCGTTGATAAGGTTGTTGCCAAAGTGGCTGATATACTTACGGCTATGGGCGGAAAAACCCGCATTGTTGAACATGAGAAGGCAGGCAATGCCGTTGTCAGCGAGTTTGGCGACTGTGCAAATAAACCGTTTATAATTTTAACCGGCCATCTTGATACTGTTTTCAGCAATCCGGAAGAAACTAAAAAGCGCCCGTTTACGATTAAAGACGGGCGTGCTTACGGGCCGGGCGCGCTTGATATGAAGGGCGGCGTAACTTTGGCTATCCATGGGCTGAAGGCGCTTTTGGCTGAAGGCTTTGACAAATATGCGTTTAAAGTTGTATTTGCAGGCGATGAGGAAACCGGCCATAAGAGCAGCGACCTGGCTGAAACTATGATGAAGGAGTTTAAGGGCGCTGCTGCTGCGTTTGATTTTGAAACCGGCTTTATGAACGATAATGTTGTTGTTGAACGCAAGGGCTTTTACCGTTTTAGCATGGAAACTTTTGGCCGCAGCGTACACGCAGGCAACGAACCGGAAAACGGCCGCAATGCAATTGTAGAGCTTGCCCATAAGGCTGTGGATATTGATGCACTGACGGATTGGGAAACCGGTACTACCATTAATGTCGGCACTATTGAGGGCGGCACTGTTGCCAATGCAGTACCGGGTTACGCTAAAATGGTTGTCGATGTGCGTTATCTTGACCCGGTAGATTTTGAAAAGAAAAAAGAGCAGTTCCAGGCTATTGCCGATAAGGTTTACATTAAAGACGTTACTACCAAATATACCCCGCTGGCAGGGCTTGAGCCGATGGTGCGCCTTGATGGCAGCATGAAGCTGTTTGATGTTTACAAATCTGTTTACGAAGAGAACGGTTTTGGGCATCCTGAACCGATAATGGTTGGCGGCGGCAGCGATGCTACTTACACCACCAAAGTAGGCGTGCCGACTGTATGCGCAGTAGGCGTTAAAGGCGGGCTTAACCATACGGTTGATGAGTTTGCCGATGTGGAATCTATGTTTATGCGTGCCAAAGTATTTATCGGCACTGTTTTAAAATTATAATCAGGGGGGATTATTGTGGCAGATAAAGATGTAGCTACCACTGTAGATGAGAAGGATTATGAACACCATCTGACCTGGCGCGGCTGGCTGTCTTTTATAGTTGTTGCATTGTCGTTTTCGGGTGTTTTAAAAGATATGGGCCCGCTGAGCGCCTTTGATTTTACGGTGCTGACAGGCAAGTTTGGCAAAATTGCCGAAGGCGCGACTTTTATCGGCAAGGGCGGCATTGGCGCCAGCGAAGGTTTTATGTTTTCGCTTACATTATTCCCGACCGTTATTCTGGCGCTGGGCATTGTGCGTGTGGTTGAAAGCCGCGGCGGGCTTTTGGCGGCAGAACGCATTATCCGTCCGCTGCTGCGCCCCTTGATGGGTTTGCCAGGTTATGTAGGGCTGGCGTTTATCAGCAGCTTTACTACAACGGACGTTGGCGCGGTAATTACGCGCGATTTGTATGACGAAGGCAAATTAACCGATGATGAGCGCACAATTTTCGTGGCTTACCAATACGCTGCTTCCGGCACGCTTGCCAATACAATTAACTGCGGCGCGCCGCTGATGCCCATTTCTTTACTTTCTTTCGGTATCATCTTTATGGTGGAAATTATTGTTAAAATTATCGGTGCCAATATTATAAGGGTTTACCTGGCAATGAAACGCAAAAAGGCCGTAGGGGGTGCAAACTGATGACAGCACAGGCTAAAAATAAAACAATTTTGGAAGAATTTATGGTGGGCTGCAAAAAAGGTTTTTACGTTGGCGTTGAAAATATTATGCCTGCTATGGTGCTGGCATATGCTTTAATTTTGTTCCTTAATATTACGGGGTTGATGGACATCATCGCTTCGGCAGTTGCACCGGTTATGGCGCTGTTTGGTTTGCCCGGCGGGGCGATTGTGGCTTTGATTTCTGCCTTTTTTGCCAAAGCTGCGGGCGCTGCAACGGCGGCGTCGTTATATGCTGACGGTATTATCAATGCGGCGCAGGCAACTATTTTGTTCCCGGCAACTATTACCATGGGCACGCTGGTTGGCCACTTTGCGCGCTGCGTATTAACCGCCGGCACTAACCCGAAGCACCATGCATTTTTGCTGGTAATTCCTATTATCGACGCTTTGCTGTCGATGGTTATTGTAAGGGTAATTTTAAACTTTATGGGGATTTCCTGCTAATAGGAGGTTTAACTGAGGATGAATGAGAAAGAGCAGGCATTTGCGTATATTGAAGGGCACCGCGATGCTATGATGAAAATGTGGGAAGAACTTGTTATGATGGACAGCGGCTCCGGCAATAAGCCGGGCGTTGATGCCATTGTGGCAAAAGTTGCCGGCATTTTGGAAGGCATGGGCGGCAAAACCCGCATTATTGAACACGAAAATGCAGGCAATATGCTGGTAAGCGAATTTGGCGACTGCAAAAATAAACCTTTTGTAATTTTTACAGGCCATCTGGATACCGTTTTTGACGACCCGGAAACCACCAAAAAACGCCCCTTTACCATTAAAGACGGCACTGCTTACGGTCCGGGCGCGCTGGATATGAAGGGTGGCGTAACGCTTGCCATTCATGCTTTGCAGGCCTTGCAGAGCGTTTGTTTTGACAAATACGGCGTTAAGGTTATTTTGGCAGGCGACGAAGAAGTTGGGCACAAGCACAGCGATTTTGCCGGTAAGATGATGGAAGAAGCCAAAGGCGCGGCTTATGCTTTTAATTTTGAAACCGGTTTTATGGATGACAGCCTGGTGCTGGCACGCAAAGGCGTGTACTGCTTTGCCATGGAAGCTTTCGGACGCGGCGCGCATGTAGGCAATGCGCCGGAAGAAGGGCGCAGCGCCATTAAGGAACTGGCATACAAAATTCTGGATATTGAAGCGTTAACCGACTGGAGCAAAGGGCTTAATTTAAACGTCGGCGTTATTGAAGGCGGCACTGTGCATAACTCCGCACCGGCGTATGCCAAAATGATTGTGGATATGCGCTTTACCGACCCGGCAATGCTGGAAGCAATGAAAGCCAAATTCCAGGAGATTAACGACAAGGTTTACGTTGACGGCGTAACCTGCAAAATGACGCCGGTATCTTTAATGCAACCGATGGTAGAGCTGGAAAGCAGCAAAGAGCTGTTTGAGCTTGTTAAAAAAGTTTATGAAGCGGAAGGCTTCGGCAGCCCGAAAGCAATTACCGTTGGCGGCGGCAGCGATTCTGCCTATACAACCATGGTTGGCGTGCCTACCGTGTGCGCTATGGGCGTTAAAGGCGGCCGCAACCATACGGTTGACGAGTTTGCCAATGTGGAATCGCTGTTTATGCGTGCCAAATTAATGTGTGCCGTAATGCTGGCGCTGTAATTTGCGGTTGACAACGGCGGCGCAAAACTTTATACTTAATTTAACTGAACAGGGGAGCTTACAGATAGGCTGAGAGGAAGCTGTGCGCTTCGACCCTAAACCTGATTTGGATAATGCCAACGTAGGGAATGTTTGCAGATGACGGCAAGTGCCTTGTTGGTGCTTGCCGTTTCTTTATATCAGGCAGTTGCAATTTAATATGCCGTTAGAGTGAGCAAAGCTCATGAAGGGGTGCACCACCGCGGGTGCAGGCTTCTTCATGGGCTTTTTTAATTGCGGCGGAAAGGAGAAAAGATGCGCGTTAACGGAAAAGAAACTGAACTTAAAAGCAGCATAACTCTTGCAGGATTTTTGGCGGCACATAACTACCGCGCAGAACTGGTGGCGGTGGAGCGCAACGGGCAGATTGTACCGCGCACGGAATTTGGCGCAGTTGTTTTACAAGACGGCGACGAACTGGAAATTGTAAGTTTTGTTGGAGGAGGTTAAAGCTGTGGCAGATGATTTTAAAAAGCAGCTTGCGCAAGTGCGTGTGGGCATTGCCGGGCTTGGCGGTTTGGGCTCGCACATAGCGGTGTTTTTGGCGCGTGCGGGCGTGCAGCACCTGCACCTTGTGGATTTTGACCGCGTGGATGAAAGTAATTTAAACCGCCAGCATTACTTTTTGCGCGACGTGGGCAGGCTTAAAACAGAAGCGCTGGCGGAGCAGCTTTTGGCAATTAACCCCGCGCTTAAAATTAAAACGGAAAATATAAAACTTACGGAAACAAACGCCGCCGCTGTTTTTAAAGCAGACGGCATTATCTGCGAAGCGGTGGACAGGCCTGAAACCAAAGCCATGCTTGTAAACACGCTGCTAGCCGTTTATGCGGATAAAACGCTTATTGCGTGCAGCGGGCTTGCAGGCGCAGGGCGCAGCAACGCCATTAAAACGCGGCGCATAAGCAAAAACTTTTATTTGTGCGGCGACGGCGAAAGCGGCATAGAAACCTGCGGGCGGCTTTCGGCACCGAGAGCAGCCTTATGTGCGGCACATGCAGCAAACCTTGCGCTGGAGCTTATTTTAGGATTGGAGGAATAATAATGGAAGACGCACTTATTTTAGGCGGGCATAAATTTACCAGCCGCTTTATTTTGGGCAGCGGCAAATATTCTCTGGAGCTTATTAAGGCGGCGGTGGAAAACGCCGGTGCGGAAATTTTAACGCTGGCCCTGCGCCGCGTAAACGACGGCGGTATGGCCAATATTTTAGATTATATTCCTAAAGGCATTACGCTTTTGCCCAACACCAGCGGCGCACGCAATGCGCAGGAAGCTGTGCGCATTGCCCGCCTGGCGCGCGAGGTATGCGGCAGTGATTTTGTAAAGATAGAAGTAATCCGCGACAGCAAATACCTGCTGCCCGATAATTACGAAACAATTAAGGCAACGGAAATTTTGGCGGCAGAGGGCTTTGTGGTAATGCCCTATATGTACCCCGATTTAAACGCCGCGCGTGACCTGGCAAATGCCGGTGCTGCCTGCGTAATGCCGCTTGGCGCGCCTATCGGCAGCAACATGGGGCTGGTAACAAAAGAGTTTATACAGATTTTAATTGATGAAATTGACCTGCCCGTTATCGTCGATGCCGGTATTGGCTGCCCTTCGCAGGCGTGCGAAGCAATGGAAATGGGCGCGTCGGCAGTAATGGCCAACACAGCCCTTTCCACCAGTGGTAATATTCCCGCCATGGCGGAAGCGTTTAAGCTGGCAATTAACGCCGGGCGCAAAGCCTACCTTGCCGGGCTTGGCGCAGTAACCGGGCGCGCATCGGCAAGCAGCCCGCTGACAGGCTTTATAGGGGAGTGACGCAGATGAAGGAAAAACAAAACCTTGCGGCAGCTGCGCAGGACTGCATGGCCTACCTGCCGGGAATGGAAGTAATAGAATCGGATATTTTGCGCGAAGTGCAGCACGCGGCGGACAGCGTGGATTTTAACGCTTTTACGGAGCGGGACGTAAAGGCCGCGCTTATGCGCAAACATAAAACGGTACAGGATTTTGCGGCGCTTCTTTCACCGGCCGCGCTGCCGTTTTTGGAAGAAATTGCGCAGCAGGCAAGGAAGCTTACCTTTAAATGGTTCGGCGCGGCACGCAGCATTTTTACGCCGCTGTACCTTGCCAATTACTGCGAAAATTACTGCGTGTACTGCGGCTTTAACTGCCATAACAAAATTAACCGCTTAAAGCTGGACGAAACTGGCATGGAACGCGAAATGCAGGCCATTGCCGCCACCGGCCTGCGTGAAATTTTGCTTTTAACCGGCGAAAGCCGCAGCATGAGCGGCGTGGAATATATTGCTTCTGCCGTAAGGTTGGCGCGCAAGTATTTTGTCGTTGTAGGGCTTGAGGTATACCCGCTGAACAGTGATGAATACGCGTACCTGCACGAATGCGGCGCGGATTATGTAACGGTGTTTCAGGAAACTTATGACGTTGACGCTTACGCCAAACTGCATCTGGCGGGGCATAAGCGTGTGTTCCCGTACCGTTTTTACACGCAGGAGCGCGCGTTAAAAGGCGGCATGCGCGGCGTGGCGTTTGCGCCGCTGATGGGGCTGAGCGCTTTTTGCCGTGATATTTTTGCCTGCGGCTTGCACGCTTATTTGGTGCAGCGCAAATACCCGGCTGCGGAAATCAGCTTTTCGTGCCCACGCCTGCGCCCGGCAGAAGGCAACGAACTGCCGCCCGAAGCCAACGGCACTGATTTGCGGCATTTAGTGCAGGCAGTGTGTGCTTACCGCCTGTTTATGCCGCAGGCAGGCATTACCGTTTCCAGCCGCGAAGGCGCCGGAGTGCGCGATAATCTTTTGCAGATTGCGGCAACGAAAATTTCCGCAGGTGTAAGCACGGGTATCGGCACGCACAGTAAGCAGGAGCGCGAGGGCGACGAGCAGTTTGAAATTGACGATAACCGCAGCGTGGACGAGGTGTTTAACAGCATAAAAAAAGCCGGCTTACAGCCGGTGCTTACGGATGGCAGCTATGTATAAAAATTTTATTTGCGTTACGGACAGAAAAATAAGCCGCGCGCCATTTTTGCAGCAGATAGAAACCATCTGCGCACTGCGCCCCAAAGCGCTTATTTTGCGCGAAAAGGATTTAACCGAAGCGGAATACACGCAGCTTGTACAGAAGGTGCAGGCAGTTTGCAAAACCTATGGCGTTAAGTTTATTGTACATACCTTCTGGCGGGCGGGGCTGGCGCTCGGTGCGGACGGAGTACCCCTGCCGCTGCCCGTATGCACCGCAATGACAGCGGCAGAGCGTTTGCAGGCAGGGCGCTTTGGTGTTTCCGTACACAGTGCGGAAGAAGCAAGGGCGGCGCTTGCTTTGGGCGCGGCATATTTAACAGCCGGGCATATTTACGCAAGCAGCTGCAAACAGGGCGTGCCTCCGCGCGGCCCGGCGTTTTTAAAGGAAATCTGCACGCTGAGCCCGGTGCCTGTTTATGCCATTGGCGGCATCGGGCTTAATAAGGCGCAGCTTGAAGAAGTACTGGCGTGCGGCGCTGCGGGGGCGTGCGTGCGCAGTGCGTTTATGCAGCTTTAAAACTTAACGGCCTTAACGCAGAACATGGGCACGGGAATATAAAAAATATCTTCGGCAGCGTAAATGCGGTTGCCTACCGTGATATCCGTGCTGACGCTGCAAAGACCCGTGCTTTGCAAAAATTCTTCGTCCCACTGCGGGCGGTTATAGGCGCTGATGTCCAGCATGTGGTAAATGTTATGGCATTCGTCCAAAAGCTCCGGCGCAATATCCGCATGGGCGTTTTTGGCAGGAAGTTTTTGGCTGTGGTGCGCGCGGGCATATTCGGCGTCGTAATTTAAAAGCAGGCCGCCCGGTTTAAGCACGCGCAGCCACTCGCGGTAGGCGGTTTCCGGGTGGGGCAGGTTCCACATTACGTTGCGGCTTATTATAGCGTCAAAACTTGCGTCCGCAAAGTCCAGCGCTTCGGCATCCATAACCATAAATTCTGCATTGCTGCGTTCTGCGGCGGCAAGTGCCCTGGCGGCTTCAATCATTTCCGGGGTCAGGTCAATGCCGGTAACGCGGTGCTTCTTCCCCAGCAAAATGCCAAAAAAGCCTGCGCCGCAGCCAATGTCCAAAATTTTTAGCCTGCGGTTCTGCGGCAGGTGGCGCGTAATTTCCTGCTGCCATAAAAGCTGTTTATCGCTGTGCAGCTCTGCCTTGCGCAGATTGGCAAAGCCTGTGCTGCGTTTTTGCCAGTAGCCTGTTATATATTCTTTTTCATCTGTGCGGTGGATGATGCTTGCTGCGGAAATTTCGCTCATAATAATGCTCCTTTAATCTATGCTTAAATCTTTGGTTATTTCGTAATAATCGCAGGGATGCGCGGCAAAGCCCTGAACCGTGCTTTTCATTACCAGCGTCATTTTTAAATGGGCAATGTAGGCAAAGGCGCTGCCGTCAACCAGCTTCCGGCTGATGGCTGCCGCAAGCTCCGTGCGCTTTTCGGGGCTGAACTCGCTGCCGAGCTGCCCTATGAGGCTTTCGGTATCGGGGTTATAGTAATTGCCGCTGTTGTAGGCGCTTTCTTTCAGTACGTGGGTGGTAAAATAATACTGCGCGTCACCGGTGGGCGCGGTAACAAAGGCTTTGGCGTAAATATCCCACTCGCCGCGGCGCAGAAAGTCGGCATAACCGTCCGTGGGGTTAATTTCAAGGCGGATGCCTGTTTCTTTAAGCCAGCTTTGCGCGGCTTCTGCCAAAAGCGGCAGCTCCTGGCGGAAGCTGTAAGTAAGCCAGCGCAGGGTCAGCGGTTGGCCGTCTTTATCTACATAGCCGTCGCCGTCGGTATCCGTCCAGCCCGCTTCGGCAAGCAGCTGCCGTGCGCCTTGGGGGTTGTATTCCGGCGCATGCACTTTAGCGCCGCCAAAAGGCATGTTTGGAGGAAACGGCCCGGCTGCGGCAATGCCGTTGCCCATCAGCTGCACTCTGGCAAAAGTTTCCTTGTCGAGGCTCATAACAACGGCGCGCCGTACGCGTTCATCCTGCAGGGCAGGCGTGTTAAAGTTAAAGGCTGCCAAAAACGTGCGCGAGGTATCGGTGCTGCTGGTTTTATAAGCTGCGCTGTCTTTAAAAAGCGGCAGCGAAGCATAGGGCAGTCCCTGCGCGGCGTCAATTTCGCCGTTTTGCAGCGCCAGTGCCAGCGTGTTGCCATCGGTAATGCTGCTGACGATAATTCTGTCCGTTTTCGGCATGCCGCCGTAGTAAGCGGGGTTTTTAACCAGCACAACTTCTTTCGGCGTCAGGCTTTCTACCATAAAGGGGCCGGTGCCGCTTATTTTGGTATCGTCGCCGGTGCCGCGGCTCATGTCAATAATACAGCCGTAGGGGTCGCACAGGTAGTTAATCAGCACCGGCACTTTGGCGGCCGATGTAATGGTTACGGTCTGACCTTCGGCGGTAATGCCCGTTATTTTTAAATCAACCCTGGCGCGGTTGTGGCGGCTTATTAAATCCTCAAGGCAGGCTTTAACGGCTGCGCCTGTCATTTTGTTGCCGCTGGTAAAGTAAATATTGTCTTTTAAGGTAATTTTAACTGTGTTTTCGTTAATAAATTCGTACTTTTCGGCCAGCCACGGCTGAGGCTGCATGGCGTCATCAAATTTAAAAAGCGTTTCGCCTACGCCGTAGCGGATGGCGCTCCAGCCCTGATAGGCTTCGTGCGGGTTCATACCGGCGTTTTCGTTGGCAATGCCGTAAGCAGGCGTGCCGTAGCGGAATACCTTTTCGCCGCCGGGGGCGGCGTTGTTGCCGCAGGCAGATGTTAAAAGCGCGGCGGAAAGTACAAGCAAAGCTAAAAATTTCATAGAATCACCCAAATAAAAAAGCCATGAAGAAACTGCCGCTTATCGAAGCGGTTACAGCCTTCATGGCTTTGGTTTGTGTTTTAAAAGAATAATTTTAACAGCTGCTCCGGCAGCCAGGCGGTTGCTCCTGCAACCTGTAATTTATTATAAAACTTAAAGCGGACTCTATGTCAAGCCCTGCTGCTTAAAAAAGAAACAAATTTTACGTGCTTATCCATGTATTCGCCAATACTGCCGATAACCTTGCCCATGGTAAAGGCGGCAAGTATTGTGCCGAAGCCCAGCCCGTCCACACGGCCCAGAAAGAAAAAGGTCATGGCGGCGGTAATTGCAAGGCAGATAACGTCAAAACCTATTTTAATGCGCGCATAGCTCCAGCCGGTAATGGCGGCAAGCTCGCGCGGAAAAAGGTCGGTTGGTATAATTGGCAGCTGGCAGCGGTTGGCAAGCGCCACGCCGAAGCAGATAACGATATAACTGATGATAAAATAAATAATATCAAACGTCAGGCTCTGCGGCAGCTGCTTAATCCACATTTCGTGCACGTCAATCATGGCGCTGAAGGCCGAGCCGACAACGAAGCTGAACAGGTATACCGGCACAAAGCGTTTGCTTAAAAGCATCAGGCTGAGTACCAGCGAAACCTGAAAAACCTCCGTCCACGCGCCGAGCGTTATAACAGGCAGCACATCGGCAAAGGCGTAAGGCACACTGGAAATTGCCGAAATGCCGGAACCGGAATGCAGCATTAAAACAACGCCCAGGCTGTTGATGATAATGACCAGAAGCAGCGACAGTTCGCCGCGGATGGTAAGTTTGCTTTCCTGCATAAAAATCCCCCTCAAAACAAAAATACATTATATAATTATAAAACTCTGCCTTGCTCAGCGCAAGAAGTGAATTGCAGGTCAGCAAAATTTTGCGGGAATTTAACATGGGATTTTATAAGTTATAACTGATAAACAACGCTGAAATTACAATTTTATCAGTTATAACTTATAAAATGCGTAAAATTATCAATCTTATCAGTTATAACTGATGAAATTTTAAAAGAATGCTTGCGAAAATTACATTAAAGATTTACGGCAAAACGGCAGGAAAATTTCAGGAAGGGGAGAATAATAATAAAGTTATGCTGATATAGAATGAATGTTTTTAGTTAGTGTTTTATGGAGGAAAGAATGACTGTTGATTGTACTTACGGACTGAATCCGCAGCAGGCGGAAGCTGTTATTAATACCGAAGGGCCGATGCTGATTATGGCAGGCGCAGGCAGCGGCAAAACCAAAGTGCTTACCTGCCGCGTGGCCAACCTTTTGCAAAAGGGCGTGCGCCCGTACCGCATTTTGGCAATTACCTTTACCAACAAGGCTGCCGCCGAAATGCGCGAGCGCGTAAACAATATGAGCGGCCCGGCTGCCAAGGATGTGTGGCTGTTTACCTTCCACGCTTTCTGCGCACGTTTTTTGCGTATGGAAATAGATAAGCTGCCCGGGTACGGCGGTAATTTTGCCATTTATGATACAGCCGACAGCCAGAACCTGATTAAGCAGATTTTAAAGGAAATGAACCTTGACGATAAACGCTTTCAGCCTTCGGGCATTTTGTCGCGCATCAGCAATGCCAAAAACGCTTTGCAGGATGCAGCGGCTTTTGCGCGCCAGGCAGGCGATTTTTACGAGCAGAAAGTGGCGGATATTTACAGCCGTTACGAACAGAAACTGCAGTTAAACAACGCACTTGATTTTGACGACCTTTTAATGCTTTCCATTAAACTTTTGCAGGAAAACAAAGAAGTGCGCGAAAAATATCAGGACCGTTTTGATTATCTTTTGGTAGACGAGTATCAGGATACCAACCATGCGCAGTACCTTTTAACCAAGTTCCTGGCTGCCAAGCACCGCAACATCTGCGTTGTGGGTGATGCCGACCAGAGTATTTACGGATGGCGCGGCGCCGATATTCAAAACATTCTGGACTTTGAAAAAGATTACCCCGACGCCAAAGTAATTAAGCTGGAACAGAACTACCGCAGCACGCAGATTATTCTGGACGCTGCCAACGCGGTTATAGAAAACAATACCGGCCGCAAGCCGAAGAATTTGTGGACGGAAAACAAAAGCGGCGCCGATATTATTTATTTTCAGGCGGTGGACGAGCGCGACGAGGCACGCTTTGTAATTGAGCAGCTGCAGAATTTGCAGCGCACCGAAAACAAAAAGCTGGGCGATATGGCAATTTTGTACCGTACCAACACGCAGAGCCGTATTTTTGAAGAAATGCTGATTAAAAGCGGCATCAGCTATAATATGGTAGGCGGGCTTAAATTCTACGAGCGCAAGGAAATTAAAGACATCATTGCCTATCTGCGCGTAATTTTTAACCCGGCCGATTCGCTGAGCCTGCTGCGCATTATCAACGTGCCCAAGCGCGGCATTGGCGACGCTTCGCTGGCAAAAATTCAGGCTTATGCCGCGGCTAACAATGTAAGCTTGTTTGAGGCTGTTTCCAACGCGGCGGCAATTGACGGTTTAAGCAGCCGCTTTGTAAGCAAGCTGGACGATTTGGCAGGCATTATTTTTGAACTGATGAACCTTGCCAGTGAAGCGCCGGTTGAAGATTTGATTGACCGCGTGCTGCGCGATACCGGCTATCTTGAAGAACTGGAGAACGAGCGCACGCCGCAGGCGCAGAGCCGCATTGACAACCTGCACGAATTAATCAGCGTAGCGCAGGAATTTGCGGCATCAGAAGAAGAAAATAATCTGGAAAACTTTTTGGCGCATGTTGCGCTGGTAAGCGATATTGACGATACGGAACTGGGCGAGGACGCTATTACCTTAATGACGTTGCATTCTTCCAAGGGGCTGGAGTTTCCGATAGTGTTCCTTGTGGGCATGGAAGAAGGGCTGTTTCCGCATGCGCGCACGCTGATGGACGAAACGGAAATTGAAGAAGAACGCCGCCTTTGCTATGTAGGCATTACGCGCGCCAAGGAAAAACTGTTTTTAAGCAGCACCAAAATGCGCACCATTTACGGCAACACGGTAACTTATCCGCCTTCCCGCTTTTTGCAGGAAATTCCCGCGCGTTTGGTGAAAACCATTAAAAGGCAGGAACGCTTCAGCGCGCTGGAGAACTTTAAACAGGTAAGCGAAAAATACAGTGCAAGGCCGCAGAAGCCTGCAAGCACTTTTAACCCGCACAGCTTTATGCCGCAAAAACCTGCCGCTGCCGCAGGAGGCACGGGCACGCGCTTTAACACCGGCGACAGGGTAAGCCACAGCAAATGGGGCGAAGGCATGGTTGTAAGCGTTAAAGACAGCCCGGACGGGCAGGAAGTAAAGGTTGCCTTTGCAGGTGCAGGCGTGCGCAGCCTGCTTACCAAATATGCGGTGCTGAAAAAATTGTAAGTTTTAAGCGGAGGGCATTATGGATTTAGAACGTGCGCAAGCACTGGACGAAGCGCAGAAACTGCGCAGGGAAATACGCCATCACGAATTTTTATATTATGTACTGGATGCGCCGGAGATTACCGACGCCGAATATGATGCTTTAATGCGCCGTTTGCAGGAGCTTGAGCGCGCATATCCTGACGATGTGCCGCCCGATTCGCCTACACGCAGGGTTGGCGGCAAGGTAAGCCCGGAGTTTACCGAAGTGCGCCATATGACGCCGCTGCTTTCTCTGGGCAACGCCTTCAGCGACGAAGAACTTGCTGCGTTTGACGCGCGCGTAAAAAGCGGGCTGCCCGAAGGCAGCGAGGTGGAATATGTTTTTGAACCGAAAATTGACGGCCTTGCCTGCAGCCTGATTTACGAAAACGGCCGCCTAGTACGTGCTGCAACCCGCGGCGACGGCGAAGTTGGCGAAAACGTAACCGCCAATGTGCGCACTATCCGTTCCATTCCGCTGACGCTGAACGTTAAGGAAGGCGAAGAAGTGCCGGAGCTTTTGGATGTGCGCGGCGAAGTTTACATGCCCCGCCACGCTTTTATGAAGCTGAACGAGCAGCGCAGCGAAGCGGGTGAAAACGAATTTGCCAATCCGCGCAACGCGGCGGCGGGCAGCCTGCGCCAGCTTGACCCCAAAGTAACGGCAAGCCGCCAGCTGAGCTTTTTTGCCTACGGCGTGGGTGCAGGGCATAAGGATAAACATTCTGCCAGCCTTGCCATGCTGCACGATTATGGCTTTAAGGTAAGCGAAGGCTATGCCGTTGTAAAAAATATCAATGAAGCGATTGCCAAAATAAAGGATTTTGCCGCCAAACGCCAAAGCCTTGCCTACGATACGGACGGCGCGGTAATTAAGGTTAACGCCGTGTACCAGCAAAACATTTTAGGTGCAACCGGCAAAGACCCGCGCTGGGCCATTGCCTTTAAATTTCCGCCGGAACAGGCAGAGACAAAACTGGAGGACATTATCATTCAGGTTGGGCGCACGGGCGTGCTGACGCCGACGGCGGTGCTGACCCCTGTAAAACTTTCCGGCAGCACCATCAGCCGCGCAACGCTGCATAATGAGGACTTCATCCGCAGCAAGGATATCCGCATCGGCGACACGGTTGTTATTAATAAAGCCGGTGAAATTATACCGGAAGTGCTGCATGTGGTGAAGGAAAAACGCACCGGCGCGGAACAGGAATTTTTTATGCCCGCCGAATGCCCGGAATGCGGGTGGAAAACGGAACGCCTGAACGGTGAGGCGGCAATACGCTGCACCAATCCGCACTGCCCGGCGCTGGGGCGCGAAGGGCTGATTCACTTTGCTTCCAAAGGGGCAATGGATATTGACGGCTGCGGCCCGGCGGTTATCAACCAGCTGTTGGATAACGGCTTAATCAGCGACCCTGCCGACCTGTACCTTTTAGTTAAGCCGCAGCTTACGGCGCTGGAGCGTATGGGCGATAAATCGGCAGACAATCTTTTAAACGCCATTGCCGAAAGCAAAAAGCAGAACCTTGACAGGCTCCTGTTCGCGCTCGGCATCCGCCATGTGGGCGCAAAGGTGGCAAGGCTGCTTGCGCTGCACTTTGGCAGCATGGAAAAGCTGATGGCGGCGGAAACGGACGAAATTGCCGCCATTGAAGATATTGGCCCGAAGATTGCCGAAAGCGTGGTAACGTATTTTGCTTCGCCGGTGAATATTGATTTGATTGAACGGCTGAAAGAGCTTGGCCTTAACATGGAAATGGAAGTGGCGGAACTTGACACGGCGCACCCGTTTTACGGCAAAACCATGGTGTTTACCGGCACCATGCCAACGCTGGACCGTGCAACGGCGCAGACCATGGCGCAGCAGGTTGGCGCAAAGGTTACGGGCAGCGTAAGCAAAAAAACGGATTACGTTGTTGCCGGTGCGGAAGCAGGCAGCAAGCTGACGAAAGCGCAGCAGCTGGGCGTAACCGTTATCGACGAAGCAGAGTTCCTGCGCCTTTTGGGCGAGCGAGGCGGCGAAACCGGAAATGACGCGCGCCCCGAAAATGAAGCAGCAAAACCGGGGCAGGGCGAAGAACAGAGTTTGTTTTAAGGCGGTGAAGTTATGAAAAAGCTGTACAAATTTTTGGCGGTAATGGCAGTGCTTTTGTGTTTTGCAGGCACGGCGCTGGCCGCGGAAAAAGAAGTAAGCAGCATTGACGCTATCGATATGGGCGTTGCCGATACCGGCGAAACGCATTTTACCAATACAGATGCCGAAATTACCGAATGCACGCAGCCCTATACCGTGGCGGTGCTGCCGTATGTGGATGTATCCGGCCTTGAAGGGCGCAGCCGCGAAATGGCGGTGAACGCCGTTAAAGAAGCGCTGGAAACCAAATACCCCGGCAAAAAGAAAAGCGTTACCAAAATCATAGGCAACAATGCCGTGCAGAAGGCGCTTTTGGCGTATCCGTTTGAAAACGCCGAAGTACCAACGCTGGAAGAACTTGTTGCCGTTGGCAAAGCCTGCGGTGCGGACAGGGTGCTGTTTATCAGCCTTTTGCCCGTGCGCGAAAAGGAAACGGGCTTTATGGTTATTGTAGGCTCGCAAACATACAGCGCCGTGGTAACGATGAAATTAAAATGCGTCGATGTTAACGAAGAACGCTTTTTGTTTAACCAGAACGTGGAAAGTATTGGCTCCCC
>UMFK01024478.1_pt1 | contig 92249 bp, 74 predicted proteins | sample 1964981 | NCBI WGS metagenome assembly UMFK01 (sample SAMEA4836043, study PRJEB28245) | human gut metagenome | biome: gut microbiome; material: fecal sample | place: Denmark | collected 2008
TAAGTGAAGCGTTAAATGCTAAGAACTCTTCCGATGCAACAGACAAAGCTACAAGCTCAATCAAAAACAAAACTACGGCAACGCAACAATCTACTGAATCTACAAAAGATGAAACAGAAGCAGTTGAAGAGCTTACACAAGCAATGTCTGAGATGTCTGCAAAAACAACTGCTGTAACAAAAGCGGAAAAAGAATATAAAGAAACTGGCACACTTACAGCCTCGACACTACAAGCAGTTATTGACAAATATCCAAATTTGCAAAATGAAGTAGATAAATATATGCTTGGTCTTACTGACGCAAAATCGTTGATTAAATCAATGAAAAATGTGTATAAAGATGACTTAAATACTTATATTGGAGTTGTTGCACAAAAAGCAAGCAATAGCAATACTTTTTATAATCAGCTTATCAATGCTAATGCAAATTTTGTTAATAAAGCAAAAGAGCAATATGGAGTAGACTTGCTTAACTTTAAAAATTTGCAAGAAGCAAAAGCAGCAATGGTTGCAAATACTGTTTCAAAAGTTCAAGGTCCTACTCAAATGGGTACTGTTGATTTTAGTAAGTCTGTATTGGGATACGGTCAAGTTAACGAGAGTTCCTGGCAGTATAAAGTAGCGTCAAATATAGTTGATAGTTTTATTGGTTCAGCAATTTCGGCAACAACAAATCATACTAACTTTTTCAGCTCGCCAAGTGGCAAGTCGAGCGGCACAGGTAGTCAATCAAGTAGTACAAGTTCAAATAGTAAAGATAATAAATATGAGCTTGCAAATGAAGCTTATAATCATTTAATTGATAAGCGTATTGAAAAAATCAACAAAGAAGCAGAAGCAGCAGAAAAAGCAAAAGATAAAAAAATAGCTGCGATTAATGCCGAGATTGAAGCACGAAAAAGATTAAATGAAGATAGTGATTTGCAAAATGAGCTTAACGAAGTTAATGCACAATTACAATATTCTCAGCTTGACTCTTTGTCACGCAGGGAACTTGAACGCCGAAGACAAGATTTACTTAATGAACAAAGTGATATTTATTGGGAACGAATGATGTCTGACAAAAAAGATAAAATTGAGAGTGATTATAGCAAACAATCACAATCATACGATAAAGCAACAAAAGCATTACAGCGAGCGGCAGAAAGTGCAAAAAACTATTTTAGCAAACTTGCAGGTACACAAACTAACAGTCAAATTGTTAATAACAACTCTGATACACGCAATATACAGATTATTCAAAATGCTTTGAGCAATCAGCAAATGCTTGATAAATTACTTAACGCAATTTATAGTAAATAAATCACAAAATATTCTTTACTTTTGTAATTGTTTGATATATAATATCTACAAAACAATTAACAAGAGGTGTATTTTATGAAAAAGAAGACAATTTTAACAGCTTTAACGTCTTTACTGGTGTTATCTATGTGTGTAGGATGTGGCTCTGAGACAAGCACATCAAGCATTTTAGATGTTTCAAGCAATACAAGCTTGAGTGAAAGCTCGGTCGTATCTGAGGTTAGCATAGAAAGTTCTAAAACTGAATTTTCAAAAGAAGAAAATAGCAAACCAGAAATAAAAATAACAAGTATAAAACTTAATGATTCAAAAAATACTAAAATAAAAATAGATGAAGGGTCTTACAAATACAATTTTATTTTAGTACAAGGTTCCGAATGCGATGATTATGGCAATGAGATTGAATTTGTTACTACTAATTCTAAAGTAGCGACTATAAAATTAGATAAAGGCAAAGGGAATGAAGTTTGGTATAGAATTGATGGTTTATCAGCAGGTACAGCAGCAGTTTATGCACAAACTAAAGATGGTAAGCTAAAAACAGATAAAATAATTGTCAATGTAATATCTAAAAAAGAAGCTTCACGCTTAGCTGAAGAATCAAGATTTGCAGAAGAATCAAAAAAAGCAGAAGAATTAAGATTAGCGGAACAGTCTCAAGCTCAAGAAGAAAATTTAAAAAAGAATGCAATCCGTTTATCAAATGTTTATACGAGCGAGCCTAATTCAGCTGGTGGAGTTGATTTATATGCGACTTTTACTAATGTGTCAGGCAAAACCATAAAATATATATATTTTACGGCTACTGCATATAACGCAGTCAATGACCCTGCATATTGCGAAATAAGGGATACTGCATATATGAGATGTAAGTGTACAGGACCGTTAAATAGTGGATGTAGTACAGATGATACTTATTGGGACTGCTTATGGTACAATTCAACAATAAAATACGCTAAAATCACAAATGTAAGCGTTGAATTTATGGATGGCACTACTATTGAAATTCCAGATAAGTATTTATAATAAAAAAATAATAATCAAGCGTACATCAAAAATGATGTACGCTTTTGTTTTGCAATCTATAAAAAGTGAGATGATATAATGCAAAAAAAAATCGTGTATAAATCTGACAATGGTTTGCAATTTGCGTTTAGTAATACTGCTCCATATTACCTCGAAAAAATCGATGCAACAAGTATAGCAGGCGTATTTACAACCGATATAATACCAGACCGTTTAGGGCAAGTTACTACAAGTAAGACTTTTGGCGGCAGAACGATTGTTTGTGAATTAGCTGTTGTATTTGGCAATGACGAAATAAAAACCTTTAAGAAACAAATATTATCAGAACTTACAGAGTGTTTTACACCGTTGTCAAGTGGTGTTCTTGAAATTGAAACAGATTTTGGAACTTATAAAATTAACTGTTATCCACAAGAGAGCTTAAAATTTGATAATAGCGAAGTATCTTATGTATATCGTTTTACTGTTGATTTGATATGTGATTATCCATATTTTAAAAATGTTAAAACAAACAAAAATACATTAACTGCCAATGAATCAACTATCATCAGTTCTCGCTCAAGAATTGATAATAGAGAAATAATAATTGCAATTCCAAATTTTAATGCTAATTTTACTCTTACAAATGAAACAACAAACAAAGAAATTAGGCTTAAAAAGTTTGGTGGCGGAAAAGTTATACTTGATGTTTTAAATTTTAAATTGATAGCAGGTAATGGAACAGATGTATCACAGTTTATTGATATAACTTGTGACATAGAAGATTTTTGTTTAAAATATGGAGCAAACAAACTGACAGCAAACCTTGAAGCAACAATAGAATACAGTGATATATTATTGGGGGTGATGTAATTGCTTTTGCAAGTTTTTGCTTGTCCAACACAATCTAATACATTTCAAAACGAATTTTTATTTCAGACGGATAGAATTATATCTTATACATACACAAAGAAATTTGTCGGTACTGGCAACTTTACATTAGTTTTACCAATTACAAAGCAAGGTATTGAAAAAATAGTCGAAGATAATATATTACATATTGACGGAGATTGGCTTTTAGTCAATAACATAAAGCGTGACAAAGAACGCATTACTGTAACAGGTACAGATTTAAACGGTTTTCTTGATACCAGGATAACCACAATAGGCACTAAAAGTATTGGTGGTATATATAACGATTATGACCCTGCGTCAGGGACAACAGACAGTTGCATTGCGCATTACATCAAGAGAAATGCAACTGAGCCATCAGACAGTGAACGAAAAATTCCCCGCTTGGTTATAGGTCAAAGAGTGCAAGGCAAAGAAAAAGACAGCTATCTTGCAAGACTTCAACCGCTCTCGGAAGTAGTTTGTGATTTATGTAAAAACGCTACTATTGGATATGAAATTGTAGGAGACTTAGAAAGTAATACCTTTATTTTTAATATGCTCGCAGGAACTGACCGTTCAATAGCGCAAACCATTCGCACGCCAATTATCTTTTCAAGAAAAAGAGGAAATTTATTTTCGGAGGAATTTGAGCGTGGTAATGAAAACTTGGTAAACGCAATATATGCAACTGGTGCAGAAGTCACAAGGGTAGTATATCGTGATTATGATATACCATCAGGCATAAAGCGTAAAGAATCAGCCATTGATGTAGCTGCAACAACTGTATCTGACATAGAAGATTATGCGCTTAATCAAACATCAGGTAATATCGCAAATAATAGCTATGAAGTAGATATAAGAGCAATAGATGATTTTGGAGTAAAATATCAACTCGGCGATTATGTCACAATAAAAGATAGTATTACAGGTCAAGCTTGGACGGCGAAAATAGAAGAAGTGACAAAAACAATTTCCGCAGCAGATAAAAAATTATCACTTACTATCGGAGAAGCAAAAACAAAGTTGCTTAATAAAATACAGAATCAAGCTAACACATCATCTAAAAGCGAAAGTACAAGAGCTGCATATGCGTCTTACAATACTTCGACAAGTCTTATAGGAGCTAAGGGTGGATATATACAAATAAGAGCAGGAGCAAATAATAAGCCATGTGAATTACTTACTATGGATAATGATGATGTTAGTGCTATCGGAAGTAATGTATTAAAACTGGATAAAAATGGCTTATTTAGTTCAGCAAATGGTTATTCAGGTACTTATAAAAAGGTCGTTGGTATAGACGGTAAAGTTTCCGCAGGAGCAGTTGAGGGAGTATTAAGTAGCCAAAACGGCAGAATTGTAATTGACCTTAACAATGAAACTATTAGCGTTGATAATCACGAAATTAAAGCTATGACTTATACATCAGCAAGTGGTGATGTTATTAAATATTGGGGGTGGGAGTAGTGCTTAAACTAATAAGGGGAGTAACAGATACTCTACAAATTACAATTACTGATGATATAGGTGAATTGTATAAACTGCAAAGTGGAGATAAACTCAAACTTGGCATAAAGCGTAATTGGCAAGATGCTGATTATGATGTCTGCAAAGCCGTCACAAGTGATGATTTACAAGGCGACGGGTATATTATAAGCTTTGCACCTGAGGATACGATAAATCTTATACCAAGTTGTTGTTATTATTTTGATGTAGGCTTACAGACCGCAGATGGTAATTATTATATGATAATCCCTTGTAGCCAGTGTGTAATCTTACCAGCCATAACACAAAAGGAGGCTACACAATGATAGCTTTAAAAGGACAAATAAAACAGGTGCAACATCTATCAGGCAAGCTTGATAGGCTCAGCGGCGGCAAGTCAGACCACTATACAACTACTGCAAATTATTTTGATAAACTCATCAAAACAATATCAAGAGTAGTACCTATTGTCTACGAAGAAAGCGAGGTAACAAAATGAGTTATATAAATAAGTCAGTAAGCATAAATGGCACAGAAAAGGATTTTATCAAAGCATTTGCAAATGAATTAACATCAGCAGACAGCAGAATTACTTGCGAAACAGATATTGACGCAGAGTTTGCTAATGAAGATTCATCTCATTACATCACTATAATTTTTGATGTGAATAACTGCTATAAGATAAAGCTTACAAGAGGCACTATCATTGGTGGAAACACTTATCAATATAATATACAGACGGTAATCAATAATGTGGATAAATCAAATGCAAATTTATATTTTTCAAGTGTTTCAAGAGCAGTAACAGATATAGCGACAAGAACATTTAACTTTATGTTAATTTCAAACGATAACACAGTAGTAATGTTGTTTAATGACTATAATCAATCTCTGCCGAATGCTTATAAGTACAATTTAATGTCATATCACGAGCAAGACTTTAATGTTACAGCTTATAGCACTAATACAATAGCAAGCAAGTCGGAGTTTATTCGTACAGATGAAAATCATCAGGGCGAAACTTACAAAACAACAAATCGTTTGCTTTATAGCAGAGATGAAAATGTAGAAATTATAGAAAGTAAACCGCTTTTGCAAAATAGCAGTGCGGTATACGATATGAAAAATGTGTATGATTGCTCAAATGTTCTTGCAGGAAATATATTGATTATTGATAACAACAGATTCTTCGCTATTGATAGCAATACGCTTGTAAAGATTTAAGGGGTGATTAAAATGGATTCAACAGTTTTATCAGCTTTACTTGCTCTGATAGGCTCTCTTGCTGGCACTTTTGGAGGTAGTAGACTAACACTTTACAGGCTGAAAAAGCTTGAAGAAAAAGTAGATAAACATAATCAAGTCATCGACAGAACATACAAGCTTGAACAGCGTGCGGCTGTCATCGATGAAGAAATTAAAGTTGCAAATCATAGACTTAATGATTTAGAAAAGGAGAGATTACATTGAATATGACTGATTTTATAAAACCTGAACTTATGATACTTATCCCTGTGCTTTACCTAATTGGTATAGCACTTAAAAAGATTTCACTTCCAAACAAATTTATTCCGTTGATTCTCGGAGCAAGTGGAGTGATTCTTTCAGCAGTATATTTGTTGTCTGTTACTCAAATAATATCAACACAAGATGTTTGGACTGCAATCTTTGCAGCAATTACGCAAGGTATTCTCTGTGCTGGAGCAAGCGTTTATGCAAATCAAATCTATAAGCAAATAAAAAAGGGTGATTGATATGGACTTAACAGACATTGCAATGTACTGCAAAATCAAGCAGTCGGAGCGAGAGGCAGATAAGTATAAACAACAGTCTGACTTGTATGAGAGTGTGTTGACAGGCGAGGTTACGGAGTTTGTAATACCTGATAGGTGGACTGAGATTAGACGAGGTGCATTTAATGCTTGTACTAAGCTGACAAGTGTTACTTTGTCTGATAATATAGCGACAATAGGGGTAACGGCATTTAACTTCTGTTCAAGTCTTGAAAGCATAAATATCCCTGATGGTGTAATAGAAATTAGAGATAATGCTTTTTATGGGTGTACATCTCTTAGTGATATGACAATATCTAACACTGTCACAAAATTAGGAAAATCAGTATTTATCAACTGTTCAAATCTCACTAATGTCACTCTTGGTAGCGGATTTAACTGCAATGGTCTTGATTTATCACCAAGTACAAAATACAGCGTAGACACGCTTGTAGCAATGCTTACGGCTCTTGCTGACCGTACAGGACAGACAGGATATACATTGACGCTTGGAGCAACTAATCTCGCAAAGCTCAGTGATGAGCAAAAAGCAATAGCGACAGATAAAAACTGGACTTTAGCATAAGGAGTGATAATATGACAACATCAAAAGTAACAGTAGTTAAGCTTGCACCGTCAGAGGGCAAACACCTGAAATGCATTGCAACAAGCGAAGTCTACGAGGGCGAAATATATCTTGCAAAGTCGCTTAGTGCAAGTGATTTTATCGAAATCAGCGAAGAAGAATATCAACGAATAAAAGCAGAGGTGGTGAACGATTATGAGTGATTTAGGCAGTATCAGGCAGGTCGGCAACAGATTTTACAACATCAAGGAGTACATACTCAAAAGTGCTGATGTTGATAAACTCAAACTATTAACTGACGCTAACGACGGTAGCAAAGCTTGGTGTACAGACACACAAGAGCTTTATATTTTGCATTTAGGTGAATGGATTAAACAATAAATATATAAAAGTGAGGTAATTTATAATGACAGAACAGGTTAAAAGACAGCTTATTAAGGCTCTTGCATATGGCAAGACAAATGACGAAATCAAAGAGTGTATGGAAATAACTGAGAATGACATTAACAGTGTCACAGCAGAAGAAATCGAGGCGGAAAAGGCTTATTATAGGGAAATGGGGTACATAAAATGAAATCAAGCTTAATTGATGTATCAACCTGGAATAGCAACATTGATTGGAACAGCGTTTATCAATCAGGCGTTAAGTTTGCGATGATTCGCTCGTCCTTCGGCATTGAAAATCCTAATCAGGTCGATAATAAGTTTGTACGCAATATTACAAACGCTCAGCGAGCTGGTGTTAAGTGTGGCGTATATCATTACAGCTACGCTCAATCTGTCTCAGCAGCTAAACAAGAGGCAGAGTTTTGTTTAAAGACTATCAAAGGCTACAAGCTCGACTTGCCAGTAGCGTTTGACATCGAGGACAGCAGTCAGACACATCTCGGTAAAGATACGCTCACAAACATTGTCATAGCTTTTTGTGATAAAATTAAATCAGCAGGCTATCGTCCAATGCTCTATTGTAACCCGAATTGGCTATGCAATTATTTGCATAAAGACAAGCTGATAAATAAGTACGACATCTGGCTTGCAAACTGGGGCGTGTCTGCACCAAGCTACAATTGTGCAATTTGGCAGTATAGCGAGACTGGCAAAGTATCAGGCGTTAGTGGTAGCGTTGATGTAAACTGGCTGTTTAAGGACTATACTGGCGGTCAGAGCGATACTACAAGCAATACTGTAAAAGTTATCAATAAGACATCTTATATCCGCTCTCAGGCTTATGTAGACGATTACGGCGGTAGCTCTGTAAGACTTGCAACACTTAAAGTCGGCACAGCTATTACTTGGCTCTCTGACGACGGCTACGGCTGGAGTAAGGTTAAGCGTGGTAATGTTACGGGCTATATCCAAAATAGCCGTATAAGCAAGACTGGGGTGTCTACTTGGAGACAGGCGACTATCACAGGCATACCTGTTTACGATAAGCCTTGCGGAGCTGTTGTTAAGATTGTACCAAACAGCTCTAAGCTGATAGTGACATCTAAAATCGTGAGTGGCAAGTATGCAGGTTGGACTTGCATATTACTTGATAGCAAAGATAGATTTGTCAAGTCCAGTTGCCTTGAGGTTGGTGGCAAGCGTACAAAATAATATAAATTGATTAAGGCTATATTTACACTATTTGGTGTAGATATAGCCTTTTTATTTTTATTTTTTAAAAAAGTCTTGACAATACGACTTAAAAGTCGTATAATATAATTACGATATGACACATAAATAATATAAAATTAAGGAGGAAACTAAAATGGCAATGGGAAAAATATCATTAAATTGTTGCAAATGCGGCAAAGAAATTGTACTCACAAAGAAATTTTTCAAGCGCGAAGACGCTAATAACTGGGAAGAATATATGAAAGAAAGCAAAGATTTCATCTGCTATGAATGTAAAAAAGCAGATGAAAAAGAGAAGATGAAACAAGCAATTGAAGAGATGGAAAAAGACCTTGAACTTTCTGAACTTGAAGGCTCTGAAAAGCAAGTTCGGTGGGCAAGAGAACTCAGATACAAATTCTTAAGGGATTTAAAGACCTATCGTAACGAAATGGTCTCTTTAGAAGATATTAATTCTATGGTTCAAGCCAAATTTTGGATAGACCATAGGAACGAAGGTACTTACGATATAGCGAGAAACATCTCCGATGAGTGCAAAAAAGTCGAATATTTGAATAGCGATACAGCTAAAGAGGCTATATCAGAAATGACTATGCGTCCTGCGACTCAAGAACACGAAGGCACAGTTGAAATAAAAATTGTAGAAAACACAGTTGAAGCTTTTTTCAAGAAAGACGAAGACTTTAGAAAAAAAGTAAAATCGCACGGATTTACTTGGAATCCAGATGCGAAAAGATGGGAGAAAAAGTGTAATGAATATACTGGCACTACTGCTGATAGAGCAGCGGAGCTCATCAATGAACTTTTAAACGATGGTTTTGCCGTTATATGTTCTGATGAGATTATCAGAAATAAAGCGTTAAAAGCAGATTTTAAGCCAGAAACTCATAAATGGGTAAAACATAAAAAGACAAGCTTTGTTATCACCTGGGATAGATACAAAGATGATTTTTATAGCAAAGCAAAAGCTTTGCCAGAAGCAAAATGGAATTCTTCCGTCCGAGGAATGGTTATTCCAAATAGGAATTTTCGCGAAGTGCTGGATTTTGCTGAAATCAATCATTTCAGCATATCAAAAGCAGCACAGCAAGTAATGGAAGCTCTGCAACAATGCGACGAAAGAGTTATCGCAGAAGCTCCGAAAGAGCTTGAAATATCTGACAAGCTCAAAGAAATCTTAACTTCAAGCCGTGAGGTTTTGGAGGAGTTGAAAGACGATGATTGAACTAAAAACACAACTGTTTGATTATCAAAAAAAAGCTGTGGAAAAACTATCAAAAGTAAAAGTGGGAGCCTTATATATGGAAATGGGTACGGGTAAAACTCGTACCGCTCTGGAACTCATAAAGCACAGAATGAGTAAGGGTAAAGTTAATCATATACTGTGGCTTTGCCCTTGCACAGTAAAGGCTGATTTGCGGAGGAATCTGCAACAACATGCTATAATATCGGATGATATTTTAACAATATGTGGCATTGAGACTCTATCATCAGGCATAAAAAGTTTTTATAAATTAATGGATTTGGTGATGGCAAAAGAATGTTACTTGATTGTTGACGAGAGCAATCTCGTTAAAAATCCTTTTGCTATACGCTCAAGAAACATTTTGAGGTTAGCAGAAGAGTGCAAGTATAAACTTATACTCAATGGTACACCAATAACCAAAAATGTTGCAGACTTATTTGCTCAGTGGCAAATATTGGACTGGCGTATATTAGGTTATAGAAGCTTTTATAGCTTTGCAGCCAATCATCTTGAGTATGATAAAAAATACAAAAAGATGGTAAGAAATGTACTTGACTTGGATTATTTGATGGATAAAATATCTCCGTACACTTATCAAATACGCAAGGATGAGTGCTTAAGTCTGCCGAGTAAAATGTGTGACACATACTTTTTTACTCTTACAGAAGACCAGTATACGCACTACAGACACGTAGTGGATGATTTTTTGTCAGAAAAAATATTAGAACAAATGCAAAACACAGACCTCGAATTTGACACTTTAATATACAGGACATTTAATGCGTTACAAGAAGTAACCTCAGGACAACGAATTACAACTCCTGCTTACCTACACACTCAGCACGAAAACTTTTTTAAAATAATTGAAGATAATCCTCGAATAAAAGCTCTTGAAGAAATTGTAAAATGGTTTAACGACGAAAAAATCATTATTTGGTGTAAGTACAAGCACGAAATAGATGATATATATAATATATTATCAAATAAAAATTATAAGTGTTGTAAATATTATGGCAAACTGTCCTTTAAAAAAAGGGAAGAATCAATTAGACTTTTTAAAAACGACTGCCAAATTTTAATAGCAAACAATGCTTGTGGCTCATACGGTTTAAACTTGCAATTTTGTCACAATATGATATATTACAACAACGACTGGAACTGGGCAACGAGAGCACAATCAGAAGATAGGGTGCACAGGATAGGACAAGATAGTAAAATATCCATTGTAAGCATATGTGCGGAATTTACGATAGACGAAAGAATTTTAGAGTGCTTACAACGAAAAGAAAATTTATCAGACAGTTTTAAAAATCACTTAAAAGAACAGCAAAAAGCATTAAGCTGGCTAATGGGAAAAGGAGCGTAAATATGATAAGAATCGGTCTCACGAGCGAACAAAAAATCGAGTGTTTAAGCAAATATCTTGCCAAGCACTCTGAAATAAAGGAAGTGATAATATTTTCAAGCGAGAAGTTCTTTTTGGACTTATCAAATGCAAAATTTAAAGTTAATATCAAACAAATTGGTTATCAAGAAACGATAATGTATCGCACATTTTATCCATTATTGGAAGAAATAAACGATACTTATTTACTCGTGACGAATGAGTGTATGAGAACAGACAATCGTAGCGATTTGCACTATAACTGCATTGCGAAATACACTAATCAAACACCTCATAGAATAGTGTTTGAATGGTTTCCAATCGTTTCGGAGCTTAAAGATTTTATGATATTGCTGGATTTTAGCAATAGTCAGAAGTATAAAGGTTTGTCTCTATCAGAGATAGACCTTGATGCAGAAGATGTACTCTGCGCACCAAGAAAAATAAGTTTATCAACAATAGATGTTGAGTTACCTCCAAACGCACAAGAGGAATACGAGCAAGAAAAGGAAAAACTCTTTGATAATATCGGGAATAAAAATCCTGATACAATACCTCGTCAGTTGCATATCTGGACTGGGCAATTTAAAAAGTCATATATTAATGCTACAAAACAATATGTAGCGAGAAATAGTCGTTTTAAAAGTAAGAATGTTACTACTTTTAAAGACGCTAAAAAAAATAAAAAATACATTTTGCTTGATATGCCTCACAGAAGGCTTGATTTTAACGACTTTTTAAGGCAAACAGAACAAACAGAGCTTGCTTACATTTCAACGGGTTTTGGCGTTGACAAAGCTTATATAGCAGAATTTAACGAATGGGAAGGGAAGGTTGAAGAATTTTATGCTAAAACAGGTATATATAAATAAAGATGTGTGCACAGTTGCACGAGAAAGAATCTCATATGTTTTTGATGAGTTTGAGAACATCATCGTTAGCATATCAGGCGGCAAAGACAGTACGGTGCTTTGCTGGCTTGCTTTGCAAGAAGCTGTTAAGCGAAATCGAAAAATCGGAATATTTTTTCTTGACGAAGAGGTAGTTTATCAGTCAACTATCGAACAAGTTACTTGGCTGATGAATCTATATCCAGAGAATACAATTCCGCTTTGGTTTCAGTTTCCATTTAAACTGACTAACGCCACATCACTGTCTGAGAGCCAGTTGATATGCTGGGAACCAGGCAAGTACAAAATTTGGATGCGTAGTAAAGTACCATATAGCATACAGCATATTCCGTGGGACAAAACAAAACAAACAATCCGAGACAAAAACAAAGGCTTTGGCTTTTATGATGTGCTTGATAACTTCCAAGCTTCAAGACCTCATACAGCATTTTTAGTTGGTCTGAGAGCTACAGAAAGTATGAATAGATTTAGAGCAGTTGCTAAAAATCCAGGTTACAAGGACTGCTATTGGTGTACTAAAAGTCATAGTGCGGAAGGCAGTGCAAGCTTCTATCCGCTCTATGACTGGAACTTCCACGATATTTGGAAGTTTATATATGATAATCATATTAGATACTCAAGAATATATGATTATCAGTGGAAGAAGGGTATGAATCAATCTGAAATTCGCGTATCGTCACTGATACACGAGAAGTCATTTAAAGCCCTTGTAGAATTGCCAGAATTTGAGCCAAAGACTTACGACAAGCTTTTAAAGCGTGTAAAAGGCATACAAGTTGGCAACCTGTATGGCAAAGATACTAAAATGCTCCAGTGTCGCAAGTTGCCAAAAAACTTTGCAAACTGGGTGCAGTATCGAGATTTTTTGCTTGAAACATATCCCGATGAGAGCAAAAGATGGATATTTGTCGAGAGGTTTAAACGCTATCTCAACAACAATTATGTAGCTCGTCAAGAGTGCAGACAACTTATACTCAACGACTACGAAAATAATTTGCCAGTGGATAATATTCCTGACCCACGAGAAAAAACACTTGAAAAATGGAGGAATTTATTATGAGTGAAACTAAGACAATCAAAACTGCAAGAGGAAATATAAAACTACCTTGTATGAATCCTATAATCGTACCGATTGAAAAGGTGTTTTCTAACGATTACAACCCAAATCATGTAAGCAAAAACAATATGGAGCTATTGCTGCAATCTATCGTTGATAACGGCTTTTGTTTTCCTGTTGTCACTGTTTATGATGACATACTTGATAGATATGTTGTTGTTGATGGTTTTCATCGCTATTTGATATTTAAAGACTATCTACAAGCTGATGTACTGCCTGTGGTTGTGTTGGAGCAAGATATATCTCAACGTATGGCTGCGACTGTACAGTTTAACAGAGCGAGAGGAGTACATCAAGTTGAACTGATGGGCGACTTAGTCAAGGCTCTTGTCGAGCGAGGTGTTGAGGACGAGGAGATTGCAAAGCACTTGGGTATGGAGGCTGACGAGGTGTATCGCCTCAAGCAGATAACAGGTATCGCAGAGATATTTAAAAATCAGACTTATTCTAAGTCTTGGGAAATGAGGGAAATTGATGAGTAATTGGGAATACGGTGAATTTTATAAAAAGTATCCGATTGAAAAGGGTACTGCGGTTTTTTCTGATGGTAGCAAACTTAAAGTACACGATATTTTTAATCCATTGCCATCATATATGTTCGAGGCGGACTTGATGTTTGTAGACCCACCGTGGAATCAAACAAACATATCATCTTTTTATACAAAAGCTGACAGAGAATTTAGTTTTAACTTTGATACATTTTGTATTAGATTGTTTGAGTGCATAAAACAAATAAATCCTAAGACTTGCTACCTCGAAATTGGCAAGGAATACTTAGATTTGTTTATTTATAAAATGAAACAACAGTTTAAGTATGTCACTTTTTACAATAGCACTTACTATCACAAAAAAGATAATAAGTGCTATGTAGTTCGAGGCTCGAACAAAACAAAAAAACTTCAGCTCGATTATATGGACGAAGAAAATATAATCGAATGGATATGTCAGAACGAAGATTACGACTGCATAGCTGACTTATGTATGGGCAGAGGTCTTGTTGCTGTAAACGCATATAAGGCAGGTAAACGCTTTGTGGGCACTGAGCTTAATCATAAAAGACTATCAGTGACACTCTCTCGCTTAGTAGAGCTGGGAGCTGAATACAAAGTTGAAATAAGCACAGAATCAAAACTTGCGAAGCTTCGCAAAAGTAAACATCTGACCCAACAGCAGATTGCAGACCTCATCGGAGTAACCCTTCGACAGTACCAGCGATACGAAAAAAGCTCAGATATAGGGACTATGTCTTTTAGAAATGGCATACTGTTGAGCCAAGTATTAGGGGTAGTTCCAGAAGAATTGATAGATTAAAAATTTTTTAATTTTTTTAAAAAAGTCTTGACAATACGACTTAAAAGTCGTATAATATAATTACGATATGACACGCAGTAAAAACAAAAGAAAGAGGTAAAAATATGCTAAACTTAATAAAAAATGAAATTATTGAAGACAGTAATATCAACAAAAATAGAATTACTGCATATATCATAAATGGATATATGCCTTATTCAAGTATAGCTGAAGAGAATCCAGATGAAGGTTTAAAAAAATATAGCGATGATAAAACATGGGAACAATATAAGAATGGGGCAATAAGTAGAGAAGAAGCTATAAAAATCGCAATAGATATAGCTTGCAAAGAAATAGATAAAGAAAAATTTGAAGAACTTAAAAAACTTGAAAGAATAATTGCAGCACCAACAATTTCAAGCTTTTTAATTTATATAAAATGGTTAAAAAGGCAAAGTGGTTATGGTTTAACAAATGATGGTGATGTATATATAGAGTTAAAAGCAAATAATAAAATATACAAAAACGAACAAGAATATAGAGAACAAGATTATGCAACATCAAATGTACTGAATCAGTGCGATAGCATATTAAAAATAATATGCGAACACAAAGAAAAATCATTATCAATCGGAATAAGTGATAAACCAATACCAATATGGGATAAAAGAAATAACGATGATGTAATTGGATTTGGAATTGCAACAGGAGCAATTCCAAAATTTGAACATAAAGGTATTGGCTTTGGCTCATTATTTGAAATAATGAGAAAATGTGGATATATGATTAAAGGAGAAAGCAATAAAGAAGAATGCAATATTACAATTTATAAATAAAATTTAATAGGTAGGCATTTGGGCGGCTTTTTAACAGTTTTAAACACTCTCAAACTTGCTTTAAATAACTGCTATTGTTACGATATTGTTACGGTAGTCTTGGAAAAACGCTTATTTATGCTCTTTTACAAAATAAACAATAGATGATTTCAATCCACGCTCTCCGTGAGGAGAGCGACCGGCTTTGGTGATATTGATATTAAGCGGCTTAACATTTCAATCCACGCTCTCCGTGAGGAGAGCGACGATAAAGGGATATTTGCAAGACAAAAAACATACATTATTTCAATCCACGCTCTCCGTGAGGAGAGCGACGGGTAGTGGACGTGGGCTTTTAAGATAAACCCACGGATTTCAATCCACGCTCTCCGTGAGGAGAGCGACTGATACACTTACAAGTTTTTGATTTTCATCTAAAAATTTCAATCCACGCTCTCCGTGAGGAGAGCGACATATAAGTATTATGGAGATTGTCAGTTGTATTGAATTTCAATCCACGCTCTCCGTGAGGAGAGCGACAGCAAAATCCAACATAATATTTACTCTTAAATCAACTATGTATCTGCACTTTTTCACAAAATTATAGTTAGGTATATAAAAGCAGATTTAATATTAGATTTGCAAAATTATATTTTTATGGTGCGAATATCCTTGTAAATTTATGTAAGCTTACTATTCGCACTAAAATAGCAACACTCCCTCCACATCGAATGTATTATCTATACCATAATGTTCTACTTTAGTTTTATAGTTATTTCCAAGGTAATAGAATCTTATGCTATCAAATTTCTCATCTATTATATTTATTAGTTTTTCTTTGACTAGCCTGCATGTTGCTGCATCCATAACACACTCGAAAACCGAGTTTTGAACTCTTTTTCCATAGTTAACACATTCTTTAGCAACCTTACGCAAGCGTTTTTTGCCGTCAGTAGTTTCAGTATTTACATCATAGGTAATAAGCACAAGCATATAAATTACACCTACTTCCACATAAAGGGCGGATAACCATCAAGATCACCTCTAAAACATCTTGCAAGAAGTAATGACTGAACATAAGGAACCATACCCCATTCAACTTTCTCTTCTAAAAATGGGTGTTTTATTTCAAGTGATTTTTTATTCTGCCATGACTTAATAATTTTCTTTTTACCATCATCATTAAGCAAGACCGCTCCATTTTCTTTGATAAAGAAATCATTCTTATTTACGATTTTTTTATTTATTACAGTAAGCACAAAACGGTCTGCAAAAACCGCTCTGAGTTCTTCTATCATATCAAGTGCAAGCGATACTCTTCCAGGACGGTCTTTGTGCATAAAGCCAACATATGGGTCAAGTCCCACACAATAAAGAGCTGAAGCAGTCATATTTGTAAGCAGTGTATACGAAAATGATAACAAAGCATTAACTCTGTCTGTTGGAGGTCTTCTGTTTCTTCCATTAAAAACAAAGTCCTCCTTTTGTTGTAAAATCAAATCATTAAATACAGAAAAATATCTCGTTGCAGCTTCGCCTTCAATACCTCTAAGCTGTTCGGTATTTTTGCAGTCATTAAGATTTGCTATTGAATCTTTAAGTTTTGCAGAAACACTCTTTAATTTATTAATATCAAGCGAATTAGGATAATCACGAGTTGCTCTTTCAATAACCCAACGAGAATTATACAGTTTTCCAGCTATCATATTTCTAGCTATTTCAGTACAAGCATTTTCATCATCAGAAAGCTTATATTGGGTTTTCCTAAGAATCACATTACCGCAATATGAACCTACCACATTTGCAAGGAATCTTCCACTTCTGCTCAGAAATGAAACACCTATACTATTATCAGCACATTTTCCAAGCAAAGCAGGACTCATTCCACTATATCCCAAAGTAACAATTGATTCTATGTTATGTAATGGAACTCTCGTTATTTCCTGTCTTTCTTTTGATAGAACAACATTTTCTCCATCGAGTGATAAATATGTATCCGGAGAACTGATATAGAGTGTATTAAGAAGCTTTTTCATAATTCAATCCTCGTTTGTCATATCAGAAATATATCTTTTTACAGTTTTTATTTTTGTTATCTTTGGCAAGCATAAATCCTTTAGTGAACACGCTCTGCAATTTTTATTTTGCTTAACTTTAGGTGTATATTTTCGTCTATAAAGTTCATGCATTTCTTCAACTACACTCTTTAAGCGATTTCTTATATCATCAGTAAGCTCTATTCTCTGTCTGCGTTTTGTTTTACCATAGAATATATGCACCTCATTTATGCTTGTACAAAACATATCTTCAAGGCACAAAGCTTGTGCGGCAACCTGTAATATATCTGCATCTGATACCTTTGGTTCACCATGCTTGTATTCAACGGGAATGATAGTATATTTTCCAGGCTTATCATAAAGCAATGCACCGCTTTCAGACGGAATAAATTCAACAACATCACATTCGCCGAATATGCCAAGTTCATATGAAGCAACTTGCATTCCTCTTGATACTATTACACCGTTTCTTGTTTCCGAGAAAGTATTGTCATGAGCCTTATTGTGCATAATTTCGCCGCTAACAGTAAGTAAATTTTCTGCCCATTGCTGTTCAATATGAATTAAAGCCCATTGTCTGCGGCAAAACACAAAATGTTGTATTCCAGATATACTTAGTATGTTGTCATCATCATAAGTCATTCAATCACTTCCGGAGTTAAACCTTCAAGATTTCCATCATATATAAATTCATAATCCTTAGCTGATGTAGGCTCTTCACACAAAGCCTTTGCGATAACGCTGTTATGTACCTTTGCTGATGAATATTGTCCCGACTTGCAGTTATGCTTAAACCAGAAAAGCTTTTCAATGTTCATAGTTCCTTCAGGGCGAGCTGATGAACAATCATTCTCAAAAAGTGTTGCGACTGCGTTTTTAATCTTCTCAGCGTCTTCTTCTGTAAAGCCTGTCTTTTCTGCAAGCTGGCAGTTGATGCTTCCTTTCAATACATATATACCAAACCTGACTCTATGCTTCATACCCATTGTATCAGATGCTTTACCTGACTTACTTTCACTATTAACGCTCTTAGTAATCTGTATATCTTCAATTTCAATTGGTTCAAGACTAAATGCAGGTTGAATAGTCACAGGGCCTCTTACGCCTACCGAAACAGCATCGCCTTTAAAAGCAAAAACCTGTCCGAAGGTTCTTACATCAATCCATTTTTCGCAAGCCAATTTTGCAAAAGCATCTTTGCCTGTTTCCTTACCTTTTGAAAGCTTTTTCAATTCCTCATAGCTATCTGCTCGTTCTTTAAGACTCTTACAACCATCGTCGCTGCGCTCATCTGATTGTACAAATACACATTCACCAATATCCTGAAGTCTGTTTCTGATTTTACGCTTAATGCAGACATCAGAAATCTCTCCAAAACCTTCCATTGTATCTCTCGGACGATTACCATTGATTGGGTCGCCATTAGGGTTTGCATGATTAACGGAAATAAAAGCTACAAAATCCACCTTGTTATTAAATACTGACATAATTATAAATCCTCCTTGTTATCATCATTTTTGTTTTTTCTTGATGTATAAAGATATTGTTGTTCGCCGTAATAGCCCATAAAGAATAAAGGCTCAAGAGGCTTTTTCATTTCATATTCTCCAGCTTTAAACATATTATATATTTCTCCAAGCTCTTTCTGATAATAAACACAAAGACCTGGGTTTTTACTTTGTATTTTGTTTATATATGGGATAAGTCTTTTACAAACATTTCCCCAAGACTTATATGGAGATGCAATAACCGAGTTCATAAATCTTGCCGCATTAGTCATTCTTGCCTCGTTATCATCATATGTATCAGTTTCAAGTTTCTCAGCAACAGCCATAAGTCTACCATAAAGATAGCTTCTATTATTGTAACTTCTATTAAGTTCCATAGTAAGTTCAACTCCTTTATCTTCATAATATTTTCTATATAATGCACAACAGACATCAAGAACCCTTTTCCAGTTGTTTTGCTCACTATAAAGCTGAGGGTTTGAGGCTCTTGTGAAAATTCTTTTCAGTATGTTCTCTGGAAATCTTGCTCCAAGAGTAATGCAAGGATAGATTTGCTTAATTACCGTCTTGAAAATACCAGATTTATAATCAATAATAAGATCTCCATCTCTCTCATTGCCATAAGCACATCTTGCAATCTCGATAGGGGTAGGTGTTTGCACACAATGTATAACTTCACCATCATCTGTCTTATAGCAACTATGCCAGTATACTTTGCTATACCATTCTTGAATATTTTTATAAAAATCAGTAGAAGTAAGTTCCTGATACATAATAATCGAAAGCCTGCCAGGTGTAGCAGAATCTAATGCCATAAGAATAACCTTTGAAGAATTTAAATCCAGGTTTTTTTTATATCCCTTAATTGCCATTTCGATTATATTCTTATACTGCTCTGCCGTCTTTGCATAAACCTTATCGTCCTTATCCTTTGCAAAAGAGCCAGAATTTTCGCTTGCATCAAGCGCTATTCTACCAAACACATTTGGTATTTCATTCAGACAGCTTTCCCATGCAACATATTTTTCATCACCAACACTTATACCACCAGTTTTTATAAGCCACTTTAAAGCAAGATGAGCTTTCTGACTTACAATTTCACCTACTGCAAAAGCTTCTTCTCTATTTGCAAATCTGCCTCTATAAGTAAAATTCGATTCATCGTTTGAAGAGATAAGTTTGGCACTATCACCTGAATTTCGAATTCTAGCCATATGCTTATATGTTACAGGAACGATTTTTCCGCTTGCATAACAAAGCTGGCAATCTCTTTTCTTGCCTAAAGATTCATAATAAGCTATGTATTTATCAAAAAGTACCTTACTTTTCCAAACCTTTATATTTTCCCCTGAATCCAAATCATTGACAACAAAGCGTACAAATGAATCTATTTGCTTTACTGACTTTGTTATTTTATATTCTTCATCAAGAACAGCACCTTTTAATCTCAGTATCCCATCGCCTATAAGGTCGTTTATGAGCATTCTTTTGCTAAGATAATCGTATATAGCTGTAATACAAATATCTGAATACTCCGACTCTGCCCAAGCCTTTAAAGCCTTGATATATTTCACAAAACATTCGTCAGCATCACTTTCAGCTTTTGCAACATACATGCTGTAATCACCTGCAATATAAATCAGCTTATCACAAAGTGGATGTGGTGGTGGCTTTGTTCCGCTTCTAGAACCTGAATCTTCCGTAACAGGTATTATAGTTTTTGCATCATCAGTATCAACTACTTCTGCGTGTGAAAATGTTCCGTCGCTAAAAATAGTAACCTGTATCTGTGCATTATTTGTAGAATGATAAAGCGGAAGAATAGGTTCCCATTCATCGCTATTATTAACCTTTTCCTTGATTTCATCGTATAAGGCGGCAGTTTCAGTTATCCAACTCATTTTTATCTACCTCCCTAAATAATTCCGTATGAAGTGTATCAACACTCTCACATTTTTCTGCATCAAAAACTTTCTGTTTAGCATCTCTTATATGACGCTTAATTGTGCATTGCTCAGGTCGAATAAAATCAATCTGTCCATTTTTCATAACTGGCGTATGGAAACAAACAGTCATCTTACCTTTATCTTCTTCGTTAATAGCCTCATCACAATATATTATGCTGTGATACATTAAGCCAAATGAGATTTCCGAGTTATTGCCATCATCATAGCAACTTTTTTCCTCATCAAAATTACAAGGCTCAACATATGCTGGACACTCGCTAACACCAAGCTGAGGAGAGCGTCTGCCGCCAAGCTTTATCATTCGTTTAAGTATTTGATAATGCTTGTCCTCATTTCTGTCATTTGCAAATTCGGGACGATTTTCGTTCCAAATGAAATGCCCTTTTACTGCATAAGCAACATCAGTAAGATAGGTATAGATTGAGAGGTCATTTCCGCCGTTGTTGTATTTAATTGGTCTGACTCCCTTAGATACCGTTCTTATTGGTTTAAGCACTTTTACAGAATCAATCACATAAAGCAAAGTCGGTTTAAAATAGATAGCTTTTGTAATACCTATAAGAGCTGAATATGTAGGTATAGGGTAACTCATCTTTTCTCCACCAACTCTTGTTATAGGGTCGGAAAAAAGTGCATAATCTCCATAGACCTTATAACAAAATTCATTTTTATATTTCACCTCACAAACTCCTTTCTATTAATTTGAATTTATTATATATCGATTTTTTATACTTGTCAATAGAATTTGTAAAATAATTTATTTTAGGCTATAATATTTTTGTCATAGCTAATATCTTAGTTATGTGGATTGAAATTATTACTTTGACTTTATTATTGTAGTTTGCCAAAGGCTCTATCGAAAGATAGGGCTTTTGGCTTTTTATTTAGAAATAGCAAAAATCCAAATTAGGATTTTCCGAGAAACCATATATTTCATCATAATATCCATCTGCAAGAAAACGAATACCAGTTTTCTTATCGACACTTATATAAGAGTCTTTAAGCTTATTTTTCGGCAATCCTATCAAATATCGCTGAGCCTTTTTTATAATTGCGTCATAATCCTTATATCCCTCTGATAAAAGCTCGGATATAAGCTCCTTGCCGTCTTTATAGGGTACAAGGACGCTTTCATTTATATCAGTTATAACTTCAAAGCATTCTCCAGCGGTTTTCATAGCCGCCCTAAGAAGTGTTTTAGTATGGTATGAGCCTTTTTCATTAGTGGAAAGCATTTCAAATATTGAGCATGTAAAATCTTCAACATATAAATCTTTTTTGTCAAAATTTTTATAATAATCAATATAAAACTTTTTTATTGCTTTTAAATCAAGCAAATCCTCATATTCATCTGTTTTTTTCTTTATGCGTTTAAGCAAACCAATAGTAGCACTTTTACCCTTTTGAATGCTTTTCAAGCTTGAAACATTTTCATATTCATTGCTTATATTCAATATGTAAACATAGCCAATATCTCTTTCAGCATTTCTGTTACATCTGCCTGCCGCCTGTACAATACTATCTGTACCAGCAAGAGAGCGGACAACTGTTTCAAAAGAAATATCAACGCCCGCCTCAATAAGCTGAGTACTTACACAAAGAACACGCTTGCCATTTTTCATTTCATCTTTCATATTTTTGATAACATTAGCTCTATGTTCAGGACACATATTAGTTGAAAGATGCACAAGCACTATTTTTTCATCTTCAAATAAATGCTTTGCACTCTTAAACACCTCAAAAGCCGCTTTTTTTGTATTAACTACGCAAAGAATAGTTCGACAATCTTCTGAAAGAGAATGTAAAAAATCAGCAACATTATCAGCAGTATATCCTCCTGGAATTGTTTTATCTATAATTCTTGTACGCCTCATTTTTTCGCTGTAATCTTCAAAACCGTTTATCATTTCATAGCTTTCATCAAGCCTTAAACAATAATCCATATGTTCAAAAGGTGGTTGTGTTGCTGTACATAAAACAATTGTACAATTACATATATAAGCAAGAAATTTCATTGCCATATTAAATAATCTGATGAATTCATATGGAATAGACTGCACCTCGTCTATAATAATTACCGAATTTATAAGACCTCTCATTCTTCTTATTGAACTTATTTTTCCATCAAAAAGAGAATTTAAAAACTGCACCATTGATGTAGCTATAACATAAGAATTCCAATTTTCACTCATATATTTAATATTTTGTTCAGTAGCTAAACTTTCATTATAATTACAATAAAGCATATCTCCGAAATGTGGCAAAACAGAAACATCATCAGGCAAAAAAGATTTTATTTCATTATAATTCTGTTCAAGTATTGAATTAAAAGGAGCAACATAAAAAATCCTGTTCTTATTAAATTTTTTAGCATGATGAATGGCATATCTTAGTGAGCTTATAGTCTTTCCACCACCTGTTGGAACAGTCATTCTTACGATATTTTCAGAAATTTCTGAATAAGCTAATGCCTTATCAGATATTTCTGCTCTTATCTTATTGAGTTCAGTATCTTTATTAAATAGCTTAATCTTTTCTTCAAAATAATTGCAACATTTCTCCCATAGTTCTGCATCTCCATATAACTTAGGTCGTTCTATCCGATTAACAAATTCCGCAGTATCAGAATGGTCAGAATCAACCAATATTGAAAGTAACACTCTTATCAGCAAAGAACAATTAAATAACTTAATCCTTTCTATAGATTCGCCACCTTTTCTTTTATCTTCATCTTTACTGCAAAAATTCAGAAATTCATTAACTTCATTTTTAGCGTTGAGATAAAGCTCTTCAATTTCCTTTTCGCTTATAACCTCATCGAGTGTAAGCTTTTTACATTCATTGTAATCGTAATTTGTATTATTTATTTTTGTAACAAAGCCATTTTCTTTGCCTGATTTAGGATAATCAAAATCAAACAAACCATGATGTGACATAATAACCGAAGAAATAATTTCAACAGTATAGTTATTTGTTTTATCAGAATCATTGTTCTTTATAAATTTTTCGTATATATATCTTCCGCCACAATTTGAATGTATAACCTTACCTTTGTTCCACTCACCACCTGAACCAACTGTCCTTTGATATTCATCACTGCGAGCAGTGTTTTTACCCATATCGTGTAAAATTGCTGCAAGATAATAAAGGCTTGGCATATTTATAAGCTCAGAGTCCCTTTTACCTTTTTCGGCTACACTTATGAGATGCTCTTTAACAGTTTGTAATCTTCCATCTTCTGTAAAATGTGCTGCATATTCCATATAATTTCCTCTAATCTTTGCTTATATTATTTGTTTTGAAAGGTATATATCAAATTTTATTTAATTCACAAATTTCAACAAGACATATGTAAATTTGATATAGCTATTATAGCATATAAGGAAATAATTGTAAACTGTTAATTATTTTTTGTTAAAACTGTATAATATTATACAAAACTTTTTCTTTTCAAATATGAGTCAGTTTTGTTTTCATAAACACTTATATGTTAATAACTTTTTGACATTAAAAAATTCCTCCTGATGTATATTCTAAATCAGAAGGGTTCTGTTTTCCTAATTTTACGGACTTGTCCATTTTTGTTGACTGGAACGAAAGAAGTTGTACAATTATTTGACTTTGATTCTCTTGTGCCGATAACTGCATTTACAAGTGGGGCAGAAGATTGTGAATATAAAATATCTCACACTAAAGGTTTTTCGGCTTTAGAATTACAAACTGGAAAGCTAAGGAAGGTTGGAAAGCATACAGATATATATGCAGTAGGTGCAATTTTATTTTATCTTGTATTCGGAACTATCCCAACAGCTTTAGATTGAGCCTTATGAATATCCTATGATAGACTGTATTATAGAAGTCATCTACTTCGATGAAGTATGCAGAAATAAAGCTTTCCAAAGGTGACTTTGTATAGGTTGGATATGATTTTGAAGGATTCTAAGAGGATATAGATAATTGTTATATTACTTACTAAAATCGTTACATTTGAGAAAAAGGATATAATAAGCTTATTAGAGAAAAATGGCTTTTTTCAGAACTTGTTGTAAGACAAAGATTAGGTGATAAGTAAATCAATAAGCATCTACATAAAAGTTTCTAAATTCAATTATAATTGTGTAAAATTCAACACATTATGATATTTTATGTATTGTTGAGTTAGAATTCAATCATAAAATTTAAGAAAGAAGGATATTCTATGAAAAAAACAATCAAACAAACCTTAGCTATTGCAATGACAGCAGCAACACTCCTTGCAGTTCCCGTGGCATCTATGAGTGTTGCTGCAACAGACAATGCAACTACCTTACAAGCATCAAATTCGGACAATTATACCTTTGTAGAAAATCATTCTATCATTGATTGCACAAACCGTTATAAGATGGATGATGGAAGATTTAATTTTACAATTAAACTTCCAGCTGGCACAGATACATATGCTGTTACTCTTGAGGTTACAAAAAATGACCAAGGTGAAAAGCTATTCTCCGACCATTTGATGTATTTTACAGGTGGAATTTGGAACACAAGCTTGAGATTAATAGATTCTTATGATGGTTCAGATTATTATGAACTTATAACAGATAAGTCTGTAAATGCTGGTATAGGAATTAAGCTTTATATGAATTACGATGGTGCAAGCTATATGGCTACTAATAATGCAGATGGTTCTACTGTAGAGGGCAGAGGTTATTGGCTTAGTGCATAATAAACTCCTTAGATTGGTGATGACTTTGGTTATCACCAATTTTTTTAGCTGTGTATTTATTAAAACTATCTTACGACAGTAAGAAGCATTTTGAATTTTGTTACAGCCTTTACAGAGTGTGGCACACCACAAGGCATAACGACAGATTCGCCAGCTTTAAGAATATATTCCTTATTGTTTATAGTAATGCTTGCCTTACCTTCAAAAATATAGACCAAAGCATCACCTAAAGCAGTGTGTGTGCTTATGTCCGCATTTTCGTCAAAAGCCATAACTGTTATACCAATACCAGGTCTTTGTGCAAGGGTAAGGCTTGTTACTTTGCCACATTCATATGAAACTTTGTCTGCAAGTCTGATGATTTCAGATTTATCTATATTTTTAATAAGTTTTTCCATTGTTGTTCCTCCTAAAATAAAAATTCTATTTATATTATACCATAAGTTATTCTATAAAATACTATTTTCAAAAAAACTATTAAAAAGTGTTGACAAAATAATCCAGTAGTGCTATAATACAAAATATAGACGAAGGCGTCGGATTTATTTCCGACGCCTTTTTTATTTTCTAAAATTTATTTTGAGGAGAGATGTTTTATGAACAGCGGAAGTGTCAGCTTTATAATCATATGTTCCGCACTGGTTTTCCTAATGACCCCAGCACTCGCATTTTTCTATGGAGGTCTTGTAAGAAGAAAAAATGTCCTTAACACAATGTTTGCAACTATGTTTATTGCAGGTACGGCAATAGTTATGTGGATTTTGTTTGGTTACTCGCTTTCTTTCGGAAGTGATGTTGGTGGAGTTATCGGAGGCTTCGACTTCTTCGGTTTTAATAATGTAAGCATTTCAGAAAGCACAAGAGGACTTGAAATTCCTGATGCACTTTTCGCAGGTTTCCAAATGATGTTTGCGGTCATCACACCTGCTCTTATAACTGGTGCTATTGCGGGCAGAATGAAATTCAAGGCACTTGTTCCATTTATCTGCCTTTGGTCAATCGTTGTTTACTATCCGCTCGCACATATGGTATGGGGTGGCGGTTTCCTCGGAGCAGGAACTGACGGAGGACTTTTCGGTACAGGTCTTTACCTCGATTCCGTAGACTTTGCCGGTGGTAATGTTGTACATATCAGCTCAGGTATTACAGGTCTTGTTCTTGCAATTATTCTTGGCAAGAGAAGAGATTATGAGAGAAGTGCATATAAGCCACACAATATTCCATTCGTACTTCTCGGTGCGGCATTGCTTTGGTTCGGTTGGTTTGGCTTTAATGCAGGTAGCGCACTTGCAGCAAACGGCACAGCAGTTCACGCATTTATGACATCAGCAGTTTCTTCGGCAGCAGCTTTGATTTCTTGGATGTTTATTGATGTTGTTAAGACAGGCAAGCCAACACTCGTTGGTTGTTCAACAGGTCTTGTTGTAGGTTTGGTCGCAATTACACCAGGTGCAGGCTTTGTTCCAATGTGGTCAGCAATTCTTATCGGCTTGCTCGTAAGCCCTATCTGCTATTTCGGTGTACATCTCATAAAGAGAGTATTTAAAATTGATGATGCACTTGACGCATTTGGTTGCCACGGTATCGGTGGTATCTGGGGCGGTATTGCAACAGGTCTTTTCGGTGTTAAGGAGCTTGCTCCTGGAGTTTCATCTGGTGCAAAGTGGAATGGTCTTATCTACGGAGAAACTGGCTTGTTCTTTGCACAGATAGAAAGCATTTTAGTGACTGTTCTCGTAGCTGTTGTGGGTACACTTATTTGTGTAGGTATCGTAAGATTATTTACAAAGCTCCGTGTTTCAGAGATGGACGAAAGAGTTGGTATGGATATTACACAACATGGTGAAAGTGCATATCCGTCATTTAATGGTCTTGATTAATATATGAAAGGGTGAGTTTTCGTGAAGAAGATAGAAGCTATCGTTCGTCCTGAAAAGTATGAGGAAGTAAAGGACGCATTAGAGTCAATAGAAGTTCGAGGAATTACAGTATCTCAGGTTATGGGTTGTGGCCATCAGAAAGGTTCAACTGAGAATGTTCGTGGTGTTGATGTCAGCATAACAATGATACCAAAGATTAAGTTTGAGATTGTAGTTTCTACTGAAGAATGGGCAGAAAAAACCATAGATGTTATTCAAAAAACAGCTTGCACAGGACATATAGGTGATGGTAAAATCTTTGTTTATGATTTGGATAATGTAGTAAGGATTCGTACTAATGAACGAGGAATAAAAGCAATTTAATCTGATGTATAAAACATTGTAATTTACTGCAAAATAATGCAGTGGTTTAGAAATTTATATTTCTGACCACTGCATTTTATTTTTTGAAATGAAATGTTTTGCTAAACCTTAATTTGCAATATTTTATTATAAAATAAAGCGGAATTAAATAATTTTATATAGCTATTGGAAAGTAATGAAAAATGTGGTATAATAATTAAGATATATCGCAGTTTAAAGCGTTTTATCTATGCTTATGAAAAGTTTACTTTGTTGATTATTTTAATTCATATAAATATAAAAAAGAAAGGGCGTAATGAAAATAATGTCTGAAATAATTAGAGAGAAAATCGCTGATGGTGTATATTTTAATTTCATTCCCGATAACCGTTTCAAAACAATCCGTATAACTGCATCATTGTTTCTGCCAATAACAAAAGAAACGGCTTCCGCAAATGCTCTTGCAGCAAGCCTTATAACACGCTCTTGCAAGGCTTATCCTGATTTTACATCACTTGCTAAAAAGCTTGATGAACTTTACGGTGCAGCACTCTATTCAACAGTAAGAAAGCTTGGTGAAATTCAAGAGCTTCGATTTACTGTTTCAGGTATTGACGATAAATATGCTCTTGATAGCGTTAAAATTTCTAAGGAACTTACAGAACTCCTTTGTTCTGCATTGTTTGAGCCAAATATTCAAGAAAATGCTTTCCTTAGTAGCGAATTTGCTGGTGAACGCCGTCAGCTTATAGAGGAGCTTGATTCTGAATTTAATGAGAAGCGTCTTTATGCAGTAAAACGCTGCACAGAGATTATGTGCGAAAATGAGCCATTCTCCGTAAACAGAACTGGGACAAAAGAAAGTCTTATGGATACTACAAGCGAACAGGCTTATAAGGCTTGGACTAATGCGATAGAATCCGCTAAGATTGAGCTTTATATGCTTGGTAATACAGAACCTCAGAATGCACTCAATGCCTTTAAACAGGTATTTGATGGAAAGAACCGTTCAATCGGACTTTCAACAACTCTTGTTACAAAAGCTGATGAGGTTAAGAGAGTGACAGAGCGTCAGGAGGTTACACAATCTAAGCTCGTAATGGGCTTTAGAACTCCATATGCAGAACCTTATACAGATGTTGCAGTAGTAAAGCTTATGTGTGCTGTACTCGGCGGAACACCAAGCTCAAAGCTCTTTATGAATGTTCGTGAGAAGATGAGCCTTTGCTATTATTGTGCTGCAAGATATAATCCTAATAAGGGAATTATTATCATAGATAGTGGCGTTGAAAATGCTAATATAGAAAAGACTGAAACAGCTATTCTCGACCAGCTTAAATCTATGCAGGCAGGAGATATTACAGATGAAGAAATTGATGCAGCAAAGCTTGCACTCAAAAATGCCTATATAACATCTCTTGATAGCCTTGCATCAATTGAAAATTTCTATCTTTCACAGACCTTCAATCGTGAAACACTTACACCTGAAGAATCTGCCGAGAAGATTATGGCAGTAACCAAGGAACAGATTATAGAGGCAGCAAAGGCTGTTTCACTTGATACAATTTATGTTCTTACAAGCAACGAACAATAATAAAGGGGAGAAAGAGTTTGAATAAAATGGAAATTGTAGAAATAAAAAGCGAAAAGCTTAATGATAAATATTATAAAATAAAGCATACATCAGGACTTACTATATATGTCAGCCCAAAGGAGGGCTATAAGTCCGCGTATGCGATATTCGGAACACACTTTGGTTCAGTAAATTCTCATTTTATCACAAATGGTGAAGAAGTTATTGTACCTGACGGAATTGCGCACTATCTTGAGCATAAGCTTTTTGAGAGCGAGGACGGCGATGCCTTCACAAAGTATGCAAAGACAGGTGCTAATGCTAACGCTTATACCTCATTTAATACAACTTGCTATCTGTTCTCTTGTACAGATAAGTTTGATGAAAGCCTTAGAATTTTGCTTGATTTCGTTCGTGACCCTTATTTCACTAAGGAAACTGTTGCTAAGGAACAAGGCATTATTGGTCAGGAAATTAAGATGTATGACGATAGTCCGGACTGGAGAGTTATGATGAATCTTATATCTTCAATGTTCCAAAATCACCCTGTCAGAAAGGATATTGCAGGAACAGTCGAAACTATTGCTGAGATTACTCCTGAATTACTCTATACTTGTTACAATAGCTACTATAACCTTAATAATATGGTTCTTTCTGTTGCGGGTAATGTTACACCTGAACAGGTTATTTCTATTGTAGATGAAATTCTTACAAAGCAAGATGAGCCTTTGGATACACAGTCAATTTTCCCTGATGAACCTTATGAAGTTGGTCAGGATTATGTTGAACAGAAATTATCTGTTGCTGTACCACTTTTCCAACTTGGTTTTAAAGAAGATGCAGGCGATAAACGCTTAACTTCTAAGGAAATTGCCGAAACAGATATTCTTTTGTCTGCTTTTGCAGGAGAGGCTTCACCACTTTATAAGCGACTTCTTGATGATGAGCTTATCAATCAAAGCTTTGGATATGAGTATTTCGAGGAAATGGGTTATCGTGCAGTAATTTTTGCAGCAGAAACTCGTTTTCCTGAGAGAGTTGCTGAGATTATCAAGCAAGCTGCCGAGGAACTTCATAAAAGTGGTGTCCCGAAAGAGGAATTTGAGAGAGCTAAAAGAGCTATTTATGGTAAAAATATTGCTGCTCTTAATAGTCCTGAGAATATTGCAACTATTATGGCATCGTTTGATTTTGCGGGCAGAGAACTTTATGAATATATGGATGCAATCGCAAATGCAAGTCTTGATGATATTAACGAAAGACTTAAATCACAGCTTGACTCAAATAATACAACACTTTCAGTAGTTAAATAATTATATAGCGATTGCCTATTAGCGAATAGACTTCCCTAAGACAGTTAAAAGTTTCGCTTGAGCCTTTTCAAAGGCTCACAGGGTCGAGGGACGGAGTCCCTCGTGGGTTTTAAGGGCAACGCCCTTAACATTTCTTGCCCCCTTTTAACTAATGTTATCAACAGAGAAAATTAAGATGTGGACGAAGTCCACCTCTTGAAAAGAAATATATGTTAAGGGCTTTGCCCTTAACACCCACCAAAGGCTCTGCCTTTGGAATCCGCAAGCCTTTAAAAAGGCTTGACCTAAACTTTGAGTGTCTTGGGTAAGTGCATATGCTAAGCGGTTGAAGTAATTACCAATGAACGCAGTTCACCCCCTACATCTAACGATGAAAGGATAATTAAAATGTCAGATATGAATGTATCTTTTCCACATCTGGGCATAAGTCTGAATATAAATAATGTCGCCTTTTCAATAGGCGATTATCATATCTATTGGTATGGAATTATAATCGGAATTGGCTTTATTCTTGCATTTATTTATGCGATGATGAGTTTGAAGCGTTTTAAAATTCCGAGTGAGAAATTTCTTGATTGTGTTATTGTCGGCCTAATAACCGCAATAATTTGTGCAAGACTTTACTATGTATTTTTCTCGTGGGATTTTTACAGTAGTCACCCCGATAAAATCTTTGCGATACACGATGGCGGACTTGCGATTTATGGCGGTCTTATCGGAGCATTGCTTGGTGGCTGTATCGTTGCGAAAATTCTCAAGCTTAATATTCCTGCGATACTTGATGTTGCCTCACTTGGTTTTCTGATTGGACAAGGTATAGGCAGATGGGGCAATTTCATAAATCAAGAGGCTTTCGGTACAGAAACTAATCTTCCTTGGGGAATGATGAGTGAAAATACCGGCGGAGTAACGGTTCACCCTTGTTTCTTGTATGAATCATTGTGGTGCTTGCTTGGTTTTGTGCTTTTGCACTTCTTTAGTAAGAAATTTCAGAAGTATTACGGACAGATTTTCTTGCTTTACCTTGTATGGTATGGCTTTGAGCGAATGATAGTTGAAGGCTTGAGAACAGATAGTCTTTATACACCATTCTTAAATCTTCGTGTATCGCAGATTCTTTCAGCGGTGGTTATGATAGCAGGAATTGTGATGCTTATTGTATTCCGCAAGAAAAATAATTTCGTTCATACAACAAAAGCATTAAAGGATAAAGTTAAAGAGTAATTTAATATAAAAGGTGGAGATTTTATGGCTAAGATAATTAACGGTAAAGAGGTTTCTAAAAAGGTTCGTGAGAGCGTTAAGGCAGAAACAGAAAAACTAAAGGCACAGGGCATAGTTCCAGGACTTGCAGTTGTTATTGTTGGTGATGACCCCGCATCAAGAGTTTATGTCAATAATAAGAAAAAGGCTTGTGCAGAAGTTGGTTTTATGTCTGAAGAATATGCACTTCCAGCTGAAACAACTCAGGAAGAGCTCCTTGCCCTTGTTGATAAGCTTAATAAAAAGCCTGAAATTAATGGTATTCTTGTTCAGCTTCCATTACCTAAGCACCTTGATGAAAAGGCTGTTATTGAGGCAATCAGCCCTGAAAAAGATGTTGACGCTTTCCACGCATCTAATGTTGGTAAGATTATGATAGGTGATTATAAGTTCTTGCCTTGCACGCCTGCTGGCGTTATGGAGCTTATTCATTCTGAAAATATAGAAATTTCTGGCAAGAATTGTGTTGTAATCGGCAGAAGTAATATTGTTGGTAAGCCTATGGCTATGCTTTTGCTCCATGAAAACGGCACTGTAACCATTACGCACAGCCGTACAAAGAATCTTGCTGAAATTACAAGAGATGCTGATATTCTTGTTGCGGCTGTTGGTAAGCCTAAGTTTGTTACAGGCGATATGGTCAAAGAGGGTGCTGTTGTCATTGATGTTGGTATGGACAGAGATGAAAATGGCAAACTTTGCGGAGATGTAGATTTCGATAGCGTAGAGCCAAAGGCTTCTTATATAACACCTGTTCCTGGTGGCGTAGGTCCTATGACTATTGCTATGCTTATGAAAAATACTCTTATGGCTGCAAAAATTCATGCAGGTATTGAATAATAAAGGCGGATTATCTCTGATTGTTTATTAGATATTATATTTACATATTAAATGAGGTTTTATATGGAAAACCAAAAGTTATATGAATTTACTCCCGAAACATTGCGTAAGCTACAGCTTAAAGAACTTGATACGCTTGTGTATTTCAAGGAATTTTGCGATAAAAATAATCTGCTTTTCTATCTCTGCGGAGGTTGCTGTATAGGTTCGCTCAGAACTGGTGGCTTTATCCCTTGGGACGACGATATAGACATACTTATGCCGAGAGATGACTATGAAAAGTTATATAAACTTTGGGATAATGATAAGCATGAACGCTTTAAGCTATTGCGGACAGATGAGAAAATCTTTACAGGAAATATTTTTACAACAATAGTTGATACTGAAACTACTTGTGTTAAGGCAAATCAGGCTCATCTTGATATACCTTTTGGAATAATGATGGATATTTTTCCGATAGATGGCTGTCCAAAAGGAAAATTTAAACGCACAATGCAAAAGCTCAATGCTATGATTTATTCGCTGTTTCTTGCACAAATCGTTCCAGAAAATCACGGCGGAATTATGGCTCTTGGAAGTAAATTTTTGCTTTCGATAGTCAAGTCACCAAAGGCTCGTGAGAAAAAATGGCGTAATGCTGAAAGGCGTATGAGCAAATATAAAATTTCCGATTGCGAATATATCACAGAGCTTTGCGAGGGTGTACATTCTATGCAGCCTGAATACCCTAAGGAATGGTTTGCAAGTGCGGTTTATCGTGAATTTGAGGGCTTGCAGATGCCTATTCCTGTCGGTTATGATCCATATCTTAAAAAAGCTTTTGGGGACTATATGACGCCCCCACCCGAAGATAAACAAAAACCTCATCACGATATGATTTTAGTTGATACAGAGAGAAGCTATAAAGAGGTTTTGAAGGGAAAGAAACCCTCAGAACTTTTATAGGAGTTGATAGAATGATTTTTGCCGCAATAGTTGCAGGTGGTGTCGGTTCAAGAATGAATATCTCGACTATGCCTAAGCAATTTCTGCCACTTGGCAATAAGCCAATTATAATTTATACACTTGAAAAATTCTTGCTTTCTGAAAAGCTCGATTATATCTATATTGGTGTACATTCAAGCTGGATTTCTCATATGAAAGAGCTTTTAGATGAATTTAATATAGATAAATCAAGGATAAGAATTTCTCAAGGCGGTGCGGATAGAAATTCTACAATTTTCAATATTATTGCCGATATAGAAAAAGAGTTCGGCGAAAGTGATGAACATATAATCGTAACACACGATTCAGTTCGTCCGTTTGTTACACTAAGAATGATTGATGAAAATATTGATGCGGCTCTTAAATATGGTGCTTGTAATACTGTTATTCCTGAGGTAGATACTATAATTGTATCTGAGGACAGCAATACTATTTCAGATATGCCTGATAGAAGTAAAATTTATCATAGCCAAACACCGCAAAGCTTTAACATAAACTTATTGAAAAGGCTTTATAATGCTCTTTCTGACGAGGAAAAGCTTACTCTTACAGATTCTTGTAAAATATGCTTTATAGGTGGAGTAGAAGTAAAGCTGCTAAAGGGTGACGCTTCAAATATGAAGATAACGACTGTCGGTGACTATAATATAGCCAAGGCAATAGCAGAAAATATATATAATTAAATGGGGGACAGCAATGAAAATACCATTTTCACCTCCTGATATTGGCGAGGAGGAAATAAGCGAAGTGGCAGACACACTTCGCAGTGGTTGGATAACAACAGGTCCTAAAACCAAAAAATTTGAAAAGGAAATAGCTGAATTTTGTGGTACAACAAAGGCTGTTTGTCTTAATTCTGCGACAGCCTCTCTTGAAATGACTCTCCGTATTCTTGGAATAGGTGAGGGCGATGAGGTTATCGTTCCTGCATATACTTATACAGCATCTGCAAGCGTTATATGCCATGTGGGTGCAAAGCCTGTTATAGTTGATTGTGCAAAAGGAAAGCTACACCTTGATGCTGAAGCTTTGGCAAAGGCTATTACCGAGAAAACAAAGGTGGTTATACCTGTTGATGTCGGTGGAGCTATGTGCGATTATGACAGCATTTTTGAGGTGCTTGAAACTAAGAAATCGTTGTTTAAGCCTAAAAATAAAATCCAAGAGGGCTTTGGAAGAATTATAGTTCTTGCAGATGGTGCTCATTCCTTTGGGGCGGAATATAAAAATCAAAAAAGCGGAAGTGTAGCAGATTTTACCGCTTTTTCTTTTCACGCTGTAAAAAATCTTACTACCGCAGAGGGCGGTGCCGTTATATGGCGTGACAGAGATTTTATTGATAATGATGAGCTTTATAAGCAATATATGCTTCTATCCCTACATGGTCAGAATAAAGACGCCCTTGCAAAAACAAGAGCTGGTGCTTGGGAATATGACATAGTAGCACCATACTTCAAGTGCAATATGACGGATATTATGGCATCAATCGGACTTGTACAGCTTAAACGCTATCCCTCAATGCTGAAAAGACGCAGAGAGATAATTGAGTATTACAATTCACAGCTTGATAAGCTTGGTATGGGTTATCTAAAACACTATACTAAAAATGGTACTTCAAGCGGACATCTTTATATTTCGTGGCTTACAGGACACGACTCAGAGTTCAGAAATAATGTTATTTCAAAGATGGCAGAAATGGGAGTGGCTACTAATGTTCATTTTAAGCCATTGCCTCTGCTGACGGCTTATAAAAATCTTGGTTTTGATATAAAAGACTATCCGAATGCATTTGAGCTATATCAGAATGAAGTAACCTTACCGCTATATTCCACCTTGACAAATGAACAGATGGAATATGTAATTTCAGCACTAAGTGAGTGCATTAAGGCTTAATAAAATTTATCCTATGGAGGAATCAGTTTGCCAAGTAATAGAGAAATGATTGAAAAGAGAAGAACATTTGCGATAATCTCGCACCCTGACGCGGGTAAAACAACACTTACCGAAAAACTTTTGCTTTATAGTGGAGCTATACAGCTTGCTGGCTCGGTTAAAGGAAAGAAAACCGATAAACACGCTGTTTCTGACTGGATGGAAATTGAAAAGCAGAGAGGTATTTCTGTTACCTCCTCTGTTATGCAGTTTGAATATAATGGCTGTTGTATCAATATTATAGATACTCCGGGACACCAGGACTTCTCGGAGGATACTTATAGAACACTTATGGCTGCGGACTCTGCAGTTATGGTTATTGACGCTTCAAAGGGTGTTGAAAATCAAACTAAAAAGCTCTTTAAGGTGTGTTTGCTTCGTGATATTCCGATTTTTACATTCATAAATAAAATGGATAGAGAAGCAAAAAGCCCCTATGATTTGCTTGAGGATATAGAAGATGTTCTTGGTATAAAAACTTGTCCAATTAACTGGCCTATTGGCTGTGGTAAGGAATTTAAGGGCGTTTATGACCGCAAAAAGAATGAAATCCTTGCTTTCACCGCAAATAACGGTCAGCGTGAAGTAGATACGGACGAGCTTAAAATTGATGACCCCGATTTGGATAAGAAGATTGGTGATGACCTCGCTCACACTCTCAGAGATGATATTGAGCTTCTTGACGGAGCAGGCGATGAGCTTAATCTTGATGATGTTCGCCACGGCAGACTTACACCTGTATTTTTTGGTTCTGCGTTGACGAATTTCGGTGTTGAGCCATTCCTTAACGAGTTTATCAATATGACAACTCCACCGCTACCAAGAAAAACTGTTGACGGAGAGGTTGACCCATTTGATGACCGTTTTTCCGCTTTTGTTTTCAAGATTCAAGCAAATATGAACAAGGCTCATCGTGACAGAATTGCCTTTATGCGTATTTGTTCAGGAAAATATGAGAAAGCTATGGAAGTTTATCATGTTCAAGGCAACAAGAAAATGCGTCTTTCACAGCCTCAACAGCTTATGGCTCAGGACAGAGAGGTTATTGATGAGGCTTACGCAGGAGATATTATCGGTGTATTTGACCCGGGCATTTTCTCGATAGGTGATACAGTATGTTCACCGAATGCGAAATTTAAGTTTGAGGGTATACCGACCTTTGCACCGGAGCATTTTAACAAGGTTCGTCTGAAAGATACTATGAAGCGTAAACAGTTTGTTAAGGGTATTACGCAGATTGCACAAGAGGGTGCTATTCAAATTTTCAGAGAACTTGACAGCGGTATGGAGGAAGTTATAGTCGGAGTTGTCGGCGTACTTCAATTTGATGTTCTTGAATATAGACTTAAAAATGAATATGGCGTTGATATTATTATGGAGGGGCTTCCATATGACCGTATTCGTTGGATAGAAAATGAGGACTTAGACCCGAAAACTCTCGACCTTGCATCTGATACAAAGCGTATTGAGGACTTAAAGGGCAATCATCTTCTACTCTTTACAAGTGATTGGAGCATAAGCTGGGCAACTGAGCATAATAAGGAATTGATTCTTGCAGAGTTCGGAAGATGATAAATTTTTAATATTAAAACTCAAGTGATAGCTTAGACTGTTGCTTGAGTTTTTTATTTTTGCTTGGTGTTTGTATGAATATTTATTGCGAAAGTATTGATTAAAATTAAAAACAACATCATTGATTTTTGATAATTTATAAAAAATGTTCAAATAGGCTTGTAATTATAGTTTAAATATTGTAAAATAAATTATAAAGGGATGGGGAATAGTAGGCAACTTTGTTTTTTCGAATATATATTTTGAATAAGCATTTAGCCAAACTTCCTGCTAACTTAAAGGAGGATATTTTAATTATGGCAACAAAATTAAGCGTTAAGCATGTTTCGGATTTTATCGCTGACCGTGAGTATACAGCAATTGCTCCACAGATTAAGGCTGCTCACGAAATGCTCCACAACAAATCAGGTCTTGGCAATGACTTTGTTGGTTGGCTTGACCTTCCTGTTGATTATGATAAGGACGAGTTCGCAAGAATTAAGGCTGCTGCTGAAAGAATCAAGAAAAATACAGAGGTATTTATTGTTATCGGTATCGGTGGCTCTTACCTCGGTGCCCGTGCAGCTATTGAATTCTTGAAGTCCCCGAACTACAATGCATTGAAAAAGGATACTCCTGACATCTATTTCACAGGCAACAGCATTAGCTCAACTGCTCTTTCTGAGCTTCTTCAAATCTGTGAGGGCAAAGATGTTTCTATCAATATGATTTCTAAGTCTGGTACAACTACTGAGCCTGCTATTGCTTTCAGAGTTTTCAGAGAATTTCTTGAGAACAAGTATGGCAAAGAGGGTGCTAAGGAGAGAATTTTCTGCACAACTGATAAGGCTAAGGGCACTCTTAAAATGCTCGCAGACCGTGAAGGCTATGAAACTTTCGTTGTACCTGATGATGTTGGTGGTCGTTATTCAGTTCTCACAGCAGTAGGACTTCTTCCAATCGCTGTTTCTGGTGCTGATATTGATGCTCTTATGGCTGGTGCTGCAAAGGCTCGTGAGGAGCTTTCAGTATGTGACCTCGAAAAGAACGATTGCTATAAGTATGCTGCAATCAGAAATATTCTTTATCGCAAGGGCAAGGCTATTGAGCTTCTCGTAAGCTATGAGCCAGCATTCACTCTTATGAACGAGTGGTGGAAGCAGCTCTTTGGCGAAAGTGAAGGTAAGGACAACAAGGGTCTTTTCCCAGCATCTGTTGTTTTCTCAACAGACCTCCATTCTATGGGACAGTTCATTCAGGACGGTTCTCGTACAATGTTTGAAACAGTTGTTCTTATTGATAAGCCAAAGCAAGATGTTACTCTTGGCACAGACCCAGAGAATGTTGACGGCTTAAACTTCCTTAGTGGCAAGACTATGGATTTCGTTAATAAGAAAGCTTTTGAAGGAACAGTTCTTGCTCATACAGACGGTGGAGTTCCTAATGTAATTCTTACAATCGAAGATTCAAGTGAAGCAGAGCTTGGCTATCTCATTTATTTCTTTGAGAAGGCTTGTGCTATCAGTGGCTATACAATGGGTATTAATCCATTTGACCAGCCTGGTGTTGAGAGCTATAAGAAGAATATGTTCGCACTTCTTGGCAAACCTGGCTATGAGGCTCAGAAAGAGGCTCTTGAGGCAAGACTTAAATAATATTTTAATATGTAATCTTTCCGCATATGCGGTTAAATTTATAAGGAGGCGTTACAATGGTAACTCTAATCATAGGCAAAAAAGGTTCGGGCAAAACTAAGAAACTCATCTCTCTCGCAAATGAAGCTGTTTCAGCATCAAACGGCAATGTTGTTGTCGTAGAAAAGGGTGCAAAGCTTACTTATGATGTTACTCATAAAGCAAGACTTATTGACACAGACCAATATGCTATCTCAGGTTATGACTCATTCTTTGGTTTTCTTAGCGGTATCTGTGCAGGTAACTACGATGTAACAGATGTTCTTGTAGATTCTACACTCAAGATTTGTGGTGATGACTTTGATAAGCTCGCAGACTTTATCACAAAGGTTAATGTTCTTGCGGCTAAGTCCGAAACAAAGTTTACATTCTTGATTTCTGCTGATGAAAGTGAGCTTCCAAAGAGCCTTGATGCAATTTCTGTTAAAATCTGATTTAAGGCTAAAATAATATAAAAAGAAACCGTTCGTGCCAATGGCATTGAACGGTTTTTCTTTTTGGCATAATTAAAATAACTGTATTCGCCCCTACGATTAGCTAATGCACTTTTCTTGGACATTTAAAAGTTTTGCTCAAGCTTTTTCAAAAGCTTGCGGATTCCAAAGGCAGAGCCTTTGGTGGGTTTTAAGGGCAAAGCCCTTAACATATCTTGCCATTTAAGGGCGGACGAAGTCCGCCCTTAGGGACTAATGTTACTAACAAAAGAATAAGCGGCGGATAAAATCCGCCGCTAAGAAAAAACAAATGTTGGGCTTCGCCCAAAGGTATGTCGCTCTTTGCGAAGAGCGACAAGGGCGTTGCCCTTGACCTACGAGCCTTTGAAAAGGCTCGAGCGAAACATTTGAGTTTCTTAGGCACTTTGTTTTGCTGTTATTTAGTATGACGATTGACATATTTTGTTTTGTATTTTGAGTATACTATTGTTTGGTCATGATATAGTCCATAGTAACCAGACATAAAGTAACTTATTGCAACCGCAATCATAAAGAATGGTATACCACCTGCACCGAAAAGTTCAAAGCTGATAAGAATAGAAGTTATTGGACAGTTTGTAACGCCACAGAAAAGTGCAATAAGTCCGACAGCGGCACAGACAGAAGGAGAAAATCCAACGATATTTCCGAAAAGGCAGCCGAAGGTCGCACCAATAAAGAATGTAGGAACAATTTCTCCGCCACGAAAACCAGCACCGATAGTTATAGCTGTAAAAATCATTTTTAATATAAAAGCATAGGGAACAGCTTCACCTTTGAGAGCTTTTGTTATTACTGGTATTCCTGCACCATTATAATCTCTTGTATTGAATAATAATGTAAGACCAACAACAACTAAACCAGCAAGAAAAATTCTTATATAAGGATTTTTCAAGTATTTTCTTAGTAAATCACTTGTTTTATGGAGCATAATGCAGAATGCAATGCTTATACCAGCACAAAGAATAGAAAGACAGACTGTTTCAAAGGTATTAAGAAATGTTAATGACGGGAATTTTATAAATGTGAAATCCTCGCCACGAACACCAAAATTAGTCGCAAAGTATGATGCAATAAGAGATGAAAATACACAAGGAACAAGTGCTGCATAATACATTATGCCAATGCTGACAACCTCCATAGAAAAAACTGCTGCAGCCATAGGTGTTCCAAAAACCGCCGAAAAAGCTGCACTCATACCGCAAAGAACAACAACTCTTTTATCTGCATCATCGAATTTGAACCAGCGTCCAAGTTGATTTCCGATACTTCCACCAAGCTGTAAGGCGGCACCCTCACGACCTGCCGAACCTCCAAAAAGATGGGTGAGTATTGTGGTTATGAATATAAGTGGAGCCATTTTGAAAGGAATTTCGCTTTGTGCATGAATTGTAGAAAGAACAAGATTAGTGCCTTTGTCGTCCTTGAATTTGAAGGCATTATATAGAAAAACCGTTATAAGACCTGCAAATGGAAGAAAATAGATAATATAATCGTTGTTACTGCGAAAATCTGTAACAATATTCATCATAAAGGCAAATAATGTACTAAATCCTCCAACAGTAAGACCTGTTATAATGGAAACGAGTGTCCATCTCAGGAATTTTTTCATCTTAAAGTAAATTTTTTTCAGATAGGTTTTAATCAGCTTGAAAAAAGTCAAATATAACACTTCCAATTTTATTTATATAATTAAATTATACAGAAGAAATCAGATTAAATCAATGCTAATATGATTTATTTGATAACTTATAACACCATTATATAGTAGACTTGAATTTCTTAGGGAATGAATGTATAATAGAGAATATATTGGATTTTTTTATCGAATTGTCGAAAGGATTTAGATATAGATGGCGGAAAAAAACAATAGATTCAATGATGAAAGCGAAAAAAAAAGGCAACCTAAACGCTCTGCAAGAGGTGAAAGACATGCTGCCGCTAAAGAAAAAAATGCCGCAGATAGACGAGTTGTAAGCTATGAAGATGTGCCTATTGATAAGTATGATGAGCCTACACCTATTCAACCAGAACTTATAAAAAAGCTTTTAAAGGTATTGCTGATAATTTTTGCGTGTGTAATTTTGCTTCTTGTCATACTTAACTGGGAAAATCTTTCTCCAGATAATGTTTCAAGATTTATTCAGTATGATTTGTTAGGTATATCTCAGGGTGATGGATACCCTTCAAGCATAAATGGAAATGAAGTTACAGACGGAAACTTTGCCCTTATGGATGAAAAAACCCCTATATATGTAAGTGATACAAGCATTGTTCTTTTGAATGATAATGCCGGTCAGCGACAAAATCTTGGAAATGCTTTTGCAAAGCCTATATTAAGGACAAGTCGTGACTATTCTATGATTTTTAATGTTGGCGGAACAGGATTAAGGATTCTTAGTCATAGCGATGAATTATATAATCTTTCGCTTAAAAATAAGATTTTCTGTGCTGATATTTCAGCAAGCGGTGTGTTTGCTGCGGTTACTCAATCTGATGACTATCTCGCAAAGCTTACTGTATATAGCAAGGATAATAAGGAAAAATATGCCTATTCCTTTGCAGATTATTATATAAATAATATTTCAATAAATTCTGATGGAACTCGTGCTATTGTTTCGGGTATTTCCGCACAGAAGGGTTCTCTTGTGAGCTCAGTTTATATACTCGATTTCAGCCAAGATGCTTATATAGCAAAGTATGAACTCAAGGATAATAGCATTTATGATGTAAAATTCTTTGATAACGGAAATGCAGCCGCAATCGGCAAGAATGAAAGCTACTTCTTTGATATAGAGAATAATAAGAAAAATCTTATAAGCTATGATTCTAAAACGATTACAAATTATGAGGTTTCAAATGAAAAGGGGATAGCATTGTCACTTGCAAAGTATCCAGATGGCAGAGATTGTGAAATTGTGACAATTTCTCCAGAGGGCAAGACAACTGCAACTATTTCGACAGATATTAAGGTTGAATCAATTTCTAATGCAGATAAAGCCGTAGCAGTTTCATCTGGTGATACAATTTATCTCTATGATAAAGAGAGTGGCAAGCTTACTGCCCAAAAGAAGTGTGAACAGACACTAAAAAAGATTGCTATGGCTAATGACAATACTGTTTATGCACTTGGAGCAACAGAGATTATTAAAGCAGAAATGAACAGTACTGTAAAATAGTTGTAAATAAAAACGGGTTTCTTTTACGCAAATAACACAATATGATTACTTTTTAAAGTTGATTTTTGATAAGGCGTATATTGTCAGAAAAGAATTTTTCGACAATATACGCCTTATTTTCTCAGCTTATTAGTATTACAAAAAATAAAAACGGATTATTTTATAAAAATGCAATTTTCTACTTTTTCTACAAATAAATTTTAACAAAAAGGCTTAAAATAGCGGAAAAATGAAATTGCTAATTTTTTGACAAGCTAAAATTATGCAAATATAACAGAAAATAAAATTATGATTGAACTTTATAAGACAAAATTCAGCGGACAAAGCATCTACTTTTTTGCACCTTGTTTAAATTCGATTTTCTTAGCGAAAATTACATAAAAATGCTTATTGACATTTTTTTAACAATGTCTTATAATCATTCTTGTAAGCGAAACAATTACAAAGCAGATTATATTTATAATAATAGGAGGACTTACCATGGCTAAGGAGAAAATCCAAGAGGTTGCAGCAGAAAATACTGCAACTGAAACAATTATTGACAACATCGAAGCTCTTCAGGCTAAGATTGCTGCAATGAGAGAGGCTCAAAGAATTTTTGCTAATTACACTCAGGAGCAGGTTGACAAAATCTTTTTTGCTGCTGCTGATGCTGCTAATAAGCAGCGTATCCCTCTTGCAAAGCTCGCTGTTGCTGAAACAGGCATGGGCGTTGTAGAGGATAAGGTTATTAAGAATCACTACGCATCCGAATATATCTACAACTATTACAAGAACACAAAGACTTGTGGTGTTATCGAAGAGGACACAGCATATGGCATTAAGAAGATTGCAGAGCCAATCGGTCTTATCGGTGCTGTTATCCCAACAACAAACCCAACTTCTACTGCTATCTTTAAGTCACTTATCTGCTTAAAGACAAGAAATGCAATCCTTATCAGCCCACACCCTCGTGCAAAGAATTCTACTATTGCTGCTGCAAAGGTAGTTCTTGATGCTGCTGTTGCTGCTGGTGCTCCAGAAGGCATCATCGGCTGGATTGATGTTCCATCACTCGAGCTTACAAACGAGCTTATGAGAGAGTCTGACACAATCCTCGCAACAGGTGGTCCTGGTATGGTTAAGGCTGCTTATTCTTCAGGTAAGCCTGCTCTCGGCGTTGGTGCTGGTAATACACCTGTTATCATCGACGATACAGCTGATATTAAACTTGCTGTTAACTCTATTATTCATTCAAAGACATTTGATAATGGTATGATTTGTGCTTCTGAGCAGAGTGTAACTGTTCTTAAGGGTGTTTATGACGCTGTTAAGAAGGAGTTCGCAGACAGAGGCTGCTACTTCCTCAAGGGCGACGAGCTCGACAAGGTTAGAAAGACAATCATCATCAACGGTGCTCTTAACGCTAAGATTGTTGGTCAGAAGGCTTACACAATCGCTAAGCTCGCAGGCGTTGATGTTCCAGAAAATACAAAGATTCTTATCGGTGAGGTTGAATCCGTAGACATCAGCGAAGAGTTTGCTCACGAGAAGCTTTCTCCAGTTCTTGCTATGTATAAGGCTGAGAACTTTGATGACGCTCTTGCAAAGGCTGCACAGCTTGTTGCTGACGGCGGTTACGGTCATACATCTTCTCTCTACATTCACCCAGCTCAGAAGGAAAAGATTGAGAAGCATTACCACGCAATGAAGACTTGCCGTATTGTTATCAATACTCCATCTTCACACGGCGGTATCGGTGACCTTTATAACTTCAAGATGGCACCATCTCTTACACTTGGCTGCGGCTCATGGGGCGGTAACTCTGTTTCTGAGAATGTTGGTGTTAAGCATCTTATTAACATCAAAACAGTTGCTGAGAGGAGAGAAAATATGTTGTGGTTCAGAGCACCTCAAAAGGTTTACTTTAAGAAAGGCTGTATGCCAGTTGCCCTTGACGAGCTTGGCACAATTATGCACAAGAAGAAGGCATTCATCGTTACTGACACCTTCCTTTATAAGAATGGTTATGTAAAGCCAATCGAAGAGAAACTCGACCAAATGGGTATTCAGCACACTTGCTTCTATCATGTTCAGCCAGACCCAACACTCGCTTCTGCAGAGGAAGGCGCAGCAGCTATGAGAATGTTTGAGCCTGATGTCATAATCGCTCTTGGCGGTGGTTCTGCTATGGACGCTGGTAAGATTATGTGGGTTCTTTATGAACATCCAGAAGCAAACTTCCAGGATATGGCTATGAGATTTATGGATATCAGAAAGAGAATCTATACATTCCCAACAATGGGCGAGAAGGCTTATTTCGTAGCTATCCCAACATCTTCAGGAACAGGTTCTGAAGTTACTCCTTTCGCTGTTATCACAGACGAAAAGACAGGTCAAAAGTATCCTCTTGCTGACTATCAGCTCCTTCCAAATATGTCAATCATTGACGCTGACAACATGATGAACCAGCCAAAGGGTCTTACAAGTGCATCTGGTATCGATGCTCTTACTCACGCTCTTGAGGCTTATGCTTCAATCATGGCAACAGATTACACAGATGGTCTTGCTCTTAAGGCAATGAAGAACATCTTTACATACCTCCCATCAGCATATGAGAATGGTGCAAATGACCCACACGCTCGTGAGAAGATGGCAGACGCATCTTGCATGGCTGGTATGGCATTCGCTAACGCATTCCTCGGTGTTTGCCATTCACTCGCACATAAGCTTGGTGCTTATCATCACCTCCCACATGGTATTGCTAATGCTATCCTTATCACATCTGTTATGCGTTTCAACGCTGACCCAGTACCTTCAAAGATGGGTACATTCTCACAGTATCAGTATCCACACGCTCTTGAGAGATATGTTGAGTGTGCTAACTTCTGCGGTATCTTCGGTAAGACAAATGAAGAAACATTCGAGAAGTTCATCGACGCTATCGAAGAACTCAAGGCAAGAGTTGGTATTAAGAAGACAATCGCTGATTACGGCGTAGACGAGAAGTACTTCCTTGATAACCTCGATAAGATGGTTGAGGACGCATTTGATGACCAGTGCACAGGTGCTAACCCAAGATACCCACTTATGAGCGAGATTAAGGAAATGTATCTTAAGGCTTACTACGGTAAGTAATACCGCTTATAAATATTAACTGCTTAAGGAATTCCCACGGACGCTTAGTCGTTTCGTGGGATTTTCTTTAATATCAAAAGGGGGAATTTTGTTGCAATTAGACTTTATCAAGCTTGTAGCAGTTTTAGGCTTGCCTCTTTTGTCAACGATTCTCGGTCTTTTTGTCGGGAATATTATACTTTTTGATAGTTTGTTGATTTCTGCTGCCTGTGGATATTTTTGTTATTCGGCTTTAGCAATTCACCCTGCATATTGCCTTGTAGCATCGGCGGTTTTGTGTCTTGTGTTATTTTTAATACAGCATACGCAGATAGGATTCTGGGCAATTGCAATATTACTTTCTTATTGTTGGGGCTTTGCCTTTGCTTTATTTGCATATCACATTAACGGGAATAGTGAGCTATGGTTCTATTCAGTGCTGATTTCAGGTTTTATAATAATGCTTTTGCTACATATAAAGGCAAATAAAAATAGTTTGAAATAAAAGAGATATAATTATGAAGATTTTTATTGATGGTGATGGCTGTCCTGTTATAGATTTGACTATCTCTATGGCTAAAAACTATGGCTTAGAGTGTATTATAATCTGCGATACTGCTCATTCTATAGAGCGAGATGATGCAAAAACGATTACAGTTTCAAAGGGCAGAGATAGTGCAGATTTTTATTTGGTAAATATGCTTTCTAAGGAAGATATATGTGTAACACAGGATTATGGACTTGCAGCAATGTGTTTATCGAAAAAGGCTTTTGCACTTAATCAAAATGGACTTATATACGATGAAACAAATATAGATTCACTTTTGCAATCACGCTATCAGGCGCAAAAGATAAGGCGGGCTGGCGGTAGACTGAAAGGACCAACAAAAAGAACCGCAGAGCAGAACGAGAAATTCAAAATATCACTCGAAAATTTAATTATGAGGATAAAGAGAGGAGAATAGTTGTGAGTGTTATAGAAGCTTGTGCTATTTGTCCAAGAAAATGTTCAGCTTATCGAGATGAAAATGGCGGAAAAGGCTTTTGTCATGCTGGAACACTTCCTAAAATAGCAAGAATAGCTCCACATTTTTGGGAAGAACCTTGTATAAGTGGAGAAAATGGTTCAGGAACAATATTTTTTTCAAGCTGTGTGCTTGGTTGCGTGTTTTGTCAGAACAGCAAAATAAGTAGGGAACCTATTGGTAAAATTTTTACAAAAAAAGATTTTATAAAAGCTTGTGAAGAATTGATAGAACAGGGGGTTAATAATATAAATCTTGTTAGCCCGACACCGTATGCGGAATTTTTGCTTGATGTGTTTAAGGAATATCGTCCATCTGTGCCGATTGTATTTAATACTGGTGGTTATGAAAGTGCTGAAACAATCCGTAAATTTGAGGGTATAGTCGATATTTATATGCCAGATTTTAAGTATGCAAGTAATACTCTTGCGAAAAAATATTCCAATGCACCAAATTATTTGGAAAATGCCCTTGCTTCGCTTAAAGAAATGATTCGTCAAAGAGGAGAGGCAAAATTTGATGATAAGGGTATTATGCAGAGTGGAGTTATCGTTCGACACTTGATTCTGCCGAATAATATCGAAAATTCTTTCGATGTGCTTGATATACTCGACCAATTTTCAGACAAGATTTTGCTAAGTCTTATGTCACAGTATATACCGCTTGGAAATGCAGAAAAATATCCAGAGATAAGCAGAAGGCTTACGGAAAAAGAGTATCAGAAAGTACTTGACTATCTTGATACAACAGAGCTTGATGGTTTTTTGCAGGAGCTTTCATCTGCAAGTGAGGAGTATGTTCCAGATTTTAATTTGATATAAAATCGTCTAAATACTTTTTATGAAATATATGGATTTTTTTCAAAAATAAGGATATAATAAAATTATTACTATAAGGTGGTGGAATTATGTCAGTTGGTTTGATACTTGAGGGCGGAGGTACTCGTGGAGTTTATACTGCAGGAGTGCTTGATGCCTTGATTGATAATAAAATATTTGTTAATGATGTTTATGGAGTGTCGGCTGGTGCTTGTAATTCACTTAGTTATATTTCTAAGCAGCGTGGCAGAAATTATAAAATATTTGATGAATATATTCGTGACCCGAGGTATCTTAGCATTAATTCATACTTAAAAACGGGTTCATTTTTCGGCCTGGATTTTATATTTAATGAGCTTTCGAGAGAGCTGATACCATTTGATTATTATGAATTTTTTAAGAGCCACACAAGGCTTACAATAGGTACAACAGATTGTGTCACAGGTAAACCTCTTTATTTTACTAAGCAAGATTTAGACGAGGATTTTATACCTGTAAAAGCATCATCATCTTTGCCACTTGTATCGCCGATTGTGAATTTCAGAGATTATAAGCTTCTTGATGGCGGTATAGGCGACCCTATTTTGATTGAAAAGGCTATTTCGGACGGTCACGAATATAATATTATTGTTTTGACACAGGATAAATATTACAGAAAACCACCTAAACCAGATTTCCCCGAGCCTATATTGAGAAAGAAATTTAAAGATTATCCTAATTTTGTAGAAACTATGTTGGTAAGACCAGCCGTATATAATAGACAAAAAGAGCTTTGCTATCAAATGCAAGAGCAGGGAAAGGCTATTGTTATTCAGCCACCAGAGCCTATGCCTGTTGGCAGATATACAAGAAACAGAGATAAGCTGAAAACGGTCTATGAATGGGGCTTGAATGACGGTAACAATGCCGCAAGAGAAATTAGAAGGTTTATGATAATTCATTCTTGATGAGGTGCAAAATGACAGACTACAAAAAGCTATTAAAAGAACTTTTTGAAAAGTATGATGAAGAATTAGCTTTAGCGTTAGATGGAAATATAGAGCAGTATTGCTACAAAGAAATCTATACAAAAGAATATGGCACAAATGATGCAAATTATAAAAATAGATTGAGATTATCATATGCCATTTTATATACTCATAAATATGAGGAAGATTTTAGAATTGATGGCTTGATTTTAAAGCTATTTAACGAGGAATTGTTTGATAGAGAAAGCAATAGCTTTCAAGGAATAGGAAGAAGTCTTGAAATTCTTACTGAATTGATGAATAAATATGATGTTCCAGATAGAGAGGTGCTTTTTGAGAGGGCAAAGCAAGCTAACTTCGATTGCTATGGTGGATATAATAGCAAATATGTTTCACCAAAGCTTGAGAGTTATAGCCTTGAAGAAGCTGTTGAGCTTTTAGTAGAACTTGATGAAAAAGAACTTGCCAAAAAATTGCTTGTTGAATATACATATTCAAATGATATATGCGATGAAGCAAAGATGTATTTCTGTATGAGAAATTTTAAGAATATTGGCGATGTTGATAATGAAATTTATTGTGCAAAAATGCTCTTAAATATGGAGGCTATGACTGGTAATAATTATGCAATTTGCAACCGTATGCTCGAGCTTCTTATAATCTATAATAAAAATAAGCAGTATGATGAGGCGTCAAAGGTTTTCGATATGCTTATTCCAAGACTTCACTCTATTGATGAGTGGTATAATACTGGAATAGGCAGAAATGCTCTTGAGCAGTGTATGGATATTATTTTACATACTGAGGATTTAGCAGAAGATTTGTGGGAATGGTCTGAGCCAATTCTCAAACAAATTATAGAAAAAATGCATGGAAGCTTATATAATAAGGCATCTTTTGCAGCTTATAAGATGGGTGATTTTCTTTTTGCAGAAATCCTTTCAAATAAATATGATGAACTTATGTCACCACTTGGTTAATAAGTACTAATTATTACATATAAAAAGTGTGTGATTTGTAGTATTATATCGGTATTGTAAGAATGTTGTTGACAATTAGACTTTAAGGCGGTATCATTATATATGTATGAAAAAATGTAGTTTTGTTTTGTGAACTGCTTTAAAGCACTTTATAACTAAATAATTTTTATGTTTTAGGAGAGTTTAAATCTATGGGTCTTGTTACGCTAAAGCTTCAAAATTTAGTATTTCCTACTAACAAATATCTCAATGAGCATTGGTGGCTTCAATATCGTGGAGATAGATTGTTTTATAATGACGAATTGGGTGGCTATATGCTTCCTCAATATCGTTTTGTTGAATTTTTTACTTACTTTAACTCATTTTCTATTAAAAAATGGAAGCATTTTACCAATATAACTAATGTATCACTTCATCTTAAAATTAAAGGACATTTTTTTGTAAACACTTTCGGTCATTATATCAGAAACAATGTTATAGAAAAGGAAATTTCCGAAGATAAGCATTATAACTTCCCAGAACCAACAGAGCTTGTTATTAACTTTGAGCAAGAAAAAAGTTCGGTTATTTCTTTTCAGATTTCTTCACTTTCAGAGTGTGAAATCTATTCTGGCTACTATGCTACAGAGATTGATGAGGAACAAGTGCGTAATGTAGATATAGCTATTGCTACAACTACATTTAAGAAAGAAGAATTTATTACTAAAAACGCAGAAATGCTCAAGAATGAAATTCTCTATTGCGATGATGAATGCTCAGACCATTTCTATGTTAATATAGTAGATAACGGCAGAACACTTAATCCTGATGATTTCAACGGCAGCAAGATGCATGTTTTCCCGAACCAAAATGTTGGTGGCTCGGGTGGATATGCAAGAGGTATGATTGAGGCTTTGCGTGGCAAGAAAAAGCCTACTCATGTTTTGCTTATGGACGATGATGTTATTATCGTTGCAGAAAGCTTAAAGCGTACATTCTATCTGCTTAGAGTTGTCAAAGACGAATATCAAGATAGATTCGTTAGTGGTGCTATGCTCTACTATGAAAAGATGAATGTTCAGCATGAAGATGTTGGTTATGTACATAAGGACGGTTCATATGGTCCTCAGAAGCCTTCATTCGAGCTTCAGAAATGGGATTCTGTTGTTAAAAACGAAGAAAACTATGATAAGTTTGATGACCATTATGCAGGCTGGTGGTACTGCTGTATTCCTACAACCTATATTGAAGCAAATAAGCTTCCATTACCACTCTTTATTCGTGGTGATGATGTTGAGTATAGCCTTAGGAATGATGCAAAGTTTATCACCTTGAATGGTATCTGCATTTGGCATATGGGCTTTGTTACAAAGTATAATGCTGCTATGGAGCTTTATCAGGTTCATAGAAACAGTCTTATTTTCCAAGCATTTAGTGGTGTATGCCAAGATATAGACTTCGTTAAGAGAATTACAGACTTCTATAAGGTTGAAATCCGCAGATTTAATTACAATAGCTGTGAGCTTTTGCTTGAGTCTATTGATGACTTTATGAAAGGCCCAGATTTCCTCTTTAAGCCTGAGGGCGAACGAATTATGAAAGAACATGGTGCAATGAACGAAAAGCTTGTACCAATAGAGGAAAATTATCCTGATATTGAGGTTAATCTTGATGACCTTTATAAGTTTGAGGAGCTTAGTTTCTGGCAGAAGGTATTCTATAAAATTACTGTAAACGGACATTTATATCCAAAGTTTATGCTTACTGATGATGTTGGCGTAATCGCTTACGATTGGTTTAACTGCCCGAAAAAACAGTATAAGAGAAAGGTTCTCCTTGCTGTTAATCCATATGAAAATACTGGTGCTATGCGTGTGCTTTCAAGAAAGAAATATCTTGAACTTCGTAAGCACTATAAAAAGACTATAAGAAATTATAAGAGAAATCATAAGAAAGTTGAGGAAGAGTTCAGAAAGAAGAAAGATGAATATACATCTTATGAATTCTGGCTTAACTATCTTGGAATTAAATAATAAATCATAAATAAAATAGCTAATCTTCTGATAAAGGAGATTAGCTATTTTTGCTTATTTTGAAAAATAATTTTGCCAGTATTGTTTTGAAGTTAGTTTTTCTTGATTGTGTATATAATCTGCACGAACTTTTTTGTACTTTATGAGAAATTTGAAAAACATACGAATAGTCTGTCCAGCAACCCAAAAAAGCTTTCGTTTCTTGAGTTTTGTTACAAATGCAGTCGAACCATCTGCTTTAGTATGTGCAATGTATCTTGCACGAAAGGTCTTTCTGATTTCAATATCTGTCAAAGGAAGCTCTATGCAAATATTCTTTGATGGAAAAATATTTCCTCCGAAGCTTGGATAATATAGTGCAGAATTTACTATTTTAGGCTTTGAAATAATTTTCGCATTGCCGATAATGCTTTTATCATTTGCAGGTTTAGCAAGCGAGGAAAGATAAGTATTATATTTTGCAATATCTATGCTGAGAAGTTTTTCAGGACCTTCCATAAAATCATCATATGCTTTAACCACTAATTCTGCAAGGAAGTATCTTTGTAATAATGTAAGTCTTGCAGTTGATGCAAATAATTTGCGGATATTTGTAATTATGCCTGTATTTTTGTTGTGGAGAGCAGTATTTATAAGTTCATTTCTTTTTATGTAGTATTCAAAATGTCCAGCATACTTTCCATCAAAGCCATCGTGCCAGACAGCAATGCCGTTCATAGTTATGATAGGTTTTTGACAGCGAATACCATACTCTACATCATCGCTTTTGATGAAATATGGCATAGGATAGCCGAATTTTTCTCCAAATGAAGTTGGAAAGCAACAATACCACCAAGCTTGATAATCTGCTTTTTGGAGTTTTTCGTTTGCGATAACACTTTCTTTTTTACGCAAATCTACTTCGTGTCCGATAGGCGAAAGATAAAAGCCGTCCCATAAAGCGCCACATTCGTGCTGTAAATATGGAATTTCAGAATGGAGCATTGCACCGCCGATAAAGCTATCATAATATTCAGGCTTTAGAATTTTTAGTAGGGAATAGGTTTTGAGAATAACATTTGTATCGAGGCTTATGTCATCATCAAGAAAAATGATATGCGAACAGCCAAAATTAACACCCTCAAGCAAGCCTCTTGCAAAGCCACCACTACCACCGCAGTTTGGATTATGTATAATTGTAATTGTGTTGTCAGAAAGTGTTTCAGGTAGTGTAGAACTATTATCCACAACAAAAACCTTTAGTGGGATAGAGTATTTCAAGCCAAAGTCACGCAGACGCTCCATATTTGAAATGATATACTTTTCACGCTTATATGTGCAGAATGACGCACCAAGCAGAATATCTCTTTGAGGGCTTACTTTTGTTTCATAAGAGCCACCAAAAATCTGACAATCACTTTTTGCTGATATTTCAGGATAGAAAATTTCTCCATCTTTGGCATCTATAATCGAAAAAGTTATTGCAAGGGCTTCAGGCTTGCTATTTTCTATAAGTCTTGAAGTAATAATGTTGCCATTTTCACGCTTTATAAAAATTTCGGCAAAGCCTTGAATTTCTATATTAAAGGTGATATTTTGAGCAAGAGTATATTTTCTATATTTGCCAGCGGAAAAGCTATTAAAGTAGCTGCATAAGCTACAAGAAGTGCCACCTTTAATATTAAGAGAATTATTATAGCTTGTGCCAATACCATCGAAATAAAGCTTGCTTTCATCAACAAGTATAGGAAAAGATAGCTCAAATAGCAACATTTTGCAATACTCCTTTTGTAAAACGATAGGGAATCCAGACGGATTCCCTATGGAAAATCTATTAGAAATCTATATCTTATTCACCAAATTCTTTAGCAATAGCCTCGAATACAGCAGCGATAACCTTATCCATATCGTAATACTTATAGTTGCCAAGACGACCACCGAAGATAACATTTTCTTCCTTATCAGCAAGTTCTCTATATTTAGCGAAAAGTGAGTTATTCTTATCATCATTGATTGTGTAGTATGGCTCATCACCAAGCTTCCACTCGGAAGAATATTCACGAGAAATGACAGTCTTAGGCTGTTTGCCAAATTCAAAATGCTTATGCTCGATAATTCTTGTGTATGGAACTTCTCTGTCTGTGTAGTTTACCACAGCGTTACCCTGATAGTTATCTGTATCAAGAACTTCTGTTTCAAAGCGAACAGAACGATATTCGAGAACACCATAGCAATAGTTATAGAATTGGTCGATAGGTCCTGTAAAGAGCGTTTTCTTGATACTTGCTGCATTATTGCTATCCTTAATCCATTCAAAATAGTCTGTGTCAGTAAGAACATCAATGCCATCAAGCATTTTTTCAATAATCTTTGTATAACCACCAATAGGAATACCTTGATAGCGGTCATTGAAGTAGTTGTTATCGAATGTAAAGCGGAGTGGAAGACGCTTAATGATAAATGCAGGAAGGTCTTTGCAGTCACGCTCCCATTGCTTTTCTGTGTAGCCCTTGATAAGCTTTTGATAAACATCTTTACCTACAAGTGAAAGAGCCTGTTCTTCAAGGTTTTTAGGCTCTGTAATGTTGAGGTCGGCAATCTGGTCAGCAATAATTTTCTTAGCCTCAGCAGGTGTCTTAATACCCCAAAGCTTAGAGAATGTATTCATATTGAATGGGAGATTATAAAGTTCGTCCTTATAAATAGCAACAGGGGAGTTAATATAGTTATTGAATTCTGCGAATGCATTAATATAATTCCAAATTTTCTTGTCACTTGTATGAAAAATATGGGCACCATATTTATGAACATTGATACCTTCGATATTTTCGCAGTAGATATTACCGCCGATATGATTTCTCTTATCGATAACAAGGCACTTTTTTCCTCTCTTTTTCGCCTCATATGCGAACATCGCACCGTAAAGACCTGAACCAACAATTAGATAATCGTACATTTTAATCAACCTTTCACTATTTTTCTTAATATATTTCGTCTGAAAGACCCCGGAGGGAAAATCAAATTTCCAAGCTTATTACACGAGAAATTTTTGGTTGTGCCGCCAACTTTAGCAAAATGAATTCTTGGCAATTCGGCCCAGTTTATAGAGCCTTCTTTTTTGATATATGTCATAAATACGCCAAAAAGCCTTTCAGCCATCATGCCATCATCTCGTTCAATACGCTGTGGCATATTTGCGTCAACATATTCAAGAATATCAAAAAGCCAACTGCAATATTTATCAAAAATATCTCTATGCATAACATACATATTACAAAAATATAAGTATCTGCTCGACATATATTCATTAAACGCGGGCAAAAACTCAGGATAGTTCAATTTCAATTTTTCTTCAATTAACTTAAATTCTGTTTTTCCATTTTTTTGTGTGCGGATTAGATGCTCATATGTAGTTTCGGGCATTTTTTCGGGAATAACTCCTATAATAGGATAAATTTTAAGAAGTGATATAATGTTCTCCTTATCATATCCATTTTTCTCAAGAAGTTCCTTTGTCGGAAAATCCTTAACTATATATGGTTTTGGCAATTTTCTTTTGGAATAGCTTTTATCAACTAAATTTTGTCGATTGAATGAAATATATCTTCTGCTATGAAAAAAGCCGAGATAATCTGCATTAGTGTTTTTCCAAGCATAATAATGAACTGTAAGCTCACAATAATAGGGATTTTTTTCAGAAATATTATCGCCTATATTATCTTTGAGAGTATCCGAATCAATAGTATTATTATTTAATGCTGCACCTGCATATATATTATAAAGAAACGGAAAGGTAGGTTTGTCATTAGTTGCAGAACAAGAAATATATATAGCAAGCTTACTACTCAAACTATCATCACCCATAGAAATATATTACTTCTATTATAATATATTTTAAGAGACTTGGCAATAGTTTTTATCTATAAATGACAAACAGCAGACCGAGTAAATGGCCTGCTGTTTCGAAAACACAATTGAATTTTCGACTTAGGTAAGGATTATTTTGCAGTTTTCTTTGACTTTACAGCAACAATGATTGTTGTAAGAGCAACTACTGCTACTGCACCAGCAACGAGAAGAAGAGTTGTAGAAGCATCACCTGTTGTAGGGACTTTACCATTGCTTGTGATATTAGAAACATCACTTGGCTTAACAGAAGTACTATCACCAAGGGTTGCTGCTGAAACACTTGCTGCAATAGAGCTTACTGCTACACTTGCTGTTGCAAGAGCTGCAAGAATCTTCTTTTTCATCTTCGGGTTCCTCCTAACATCATTTATTATACTATTTACAGTACAATAGAATTATATCATCAAGTTACAATATTGTCAATAATGGGAAAACTAAAAAATTAGCAATAAAAGGTGATTATATTGTAGAGTTTTATAGTAATTATAATTAAAATATCCAAGATGTATATGGTACTACTCCGTGTGCATTTTCGAACATACCATAAGTAAACATAGCGTAAGATAGAACTAAAATCACTATTGTGAGTATGATAGATTGATCTTTGAATCTTTTAACATCTTCTATAGGTGTTTCATTTGGTAGCATAACATTATTTTTAACACGACCGAAGCCATATTTTTCAACAGATGAAATAAGCTCTGGAACAAGCAATACAATATAAATAAAGAAGTAATATGAGAAACGCTCCAAAATAGAATGTCGTGCCATTATTATCATAAAGAATGTTCCTGCGAAAACCATACTTATAACATAGCGATTATCTGGATTAAGTTTTAGTATTTTCTCTGCATTGAGCATTGTGAATAACAAAATAATAATTGGTACTACAGCATAAATCAGCGAAATGCCTTCTGTAATAAATTGGGTATTATTATATTCCTGATGGAAAATCTTTGTAATAAGGTTTAGTATTCCTGTTGATGAGAAGTAGAAGATTGTGAGTGCATAGCCGTAAAATATAACCTGCTTTCCCGTAGGACGCATTTTTGCGAGGAAGTAGAAAGGAATCATTACAAGTACAGTTGAATGTAACAATGAAGCAAAAAGAATTACTAAAATGAACCAGAAGAATTTCTTTTTTCTTATGAATTGCCATGCAAATAATGTGATAGAAACTGCAAAAGCCTGACGAATGAAGTTCATCTGCATAAAGAAAAGGAAGAAGTTTATATACATAAATGTTCCAATCCAAACTTTTTCTGTATTGCGATAAATAAATATTGCAACAGGAATCAGAGTGAAGATTGCAATTACTGCAAAATATGATGTGTAGCTTGGAAGAATCATTCCTAAAATCTTTGTTATAAAAACGAAACCATATTCCCAGTCATAGTAGGTAAAATTCCAAAAATCCTGTGTTTGCAGGTCCATAAAGGCTTTAGCATACATAACATAGTCATAGCCAATGAGAAATCTAAAAATTGTCAGTAAATAAAGTTGACCAAAAGACAAAAATAGAAATATCATATTTTTATTTTTAGATGGCTTATGAAAGCAGAATATCGCTGCCCAAACTAAGATAAGTAGGTTGTTTAAGTGGTAAATCAGCATATTGTTCCTCCAAGTTAAAATCCATTTTTTGAGAAAATACCTTTTGTTAAGGTCATAAATAGAATCTTTATATCAAACATAAATGTCCAATTTTCTATGTAATACATATCATACTTAATTCTTTCCTCAATAGAGGTATTTCCACCCCTAAGGTCATTTACCTGTGCCCAACCCGTCATGCCAGGCTTTACATAGTGTTTCAGCATATATTGAGGAATGGATTTTTGAAATTTGCTAACGAAAAACGGTGTTTCAGGTCTTGGACCTACAAGACTCATATTGCCAATAAGCACATTGAAAAGCTGTGGAAGCTCATCAATACTAAAGCGTCTTATGAATTTTCCGACTTTTGTACAGCGTTCATCATCTTTTTCTGTCATCTTATCTAAGACTTCAGAATTTTCTTTCATAGAACGAAATTTATACATAGTAAATCGTTTTCTATTATAGCCAATACGCTCTTGCTTAAAGATTATCTTACCTTTTGATGTGGCTTTTATAGCTATTGCTACACCAATCATAAGAGGAGAGCTTACTATAATACCTATAATTGAAATAACAATATCACTCAAACGCTTTATAAAGGCATTTAATTTATTATCGAGTGGAACATTTCTTAGGCTCATTACTGGCAAAGAACCAAAGCTACTGACATATATTCTTGAAGAAAAGGAGCCGAATATATTCGGAATAATTGATGTTTTAATTCCAAAGCGTTCACAGATATTATAAATCATAATAAGAATCTTTTCATTGCTGTCACTTGTCATAAGTACAGCTTCATCAATGGTATTTACCTCAAAATATCTTGCCAAAGCCTTGAAAGAACCAAGAAATGGCTTATTTATAGTATTGACTGGCTTATCATTGAAATATCCTGTAATCTCATAGCCGAGGTCTGGATTTCGTTTGATATTTTCTATGAATTTTTCAGTACAAGCATTTATACCGATTATAACAATATATTTTTTGTTATATCCTTTACTTCTCAAATAACGCAATATCCGTCTTAGAAAAAACCTATATGCAATTATTATAAAAGTATCTGCCACAAAGAAAATTATCAAGAAAAGCTGAAGCTGATATATTGATTCTGTTATGAGCAGAGTTAGTTCAAGAATAAAGAAAGCAGTAATGTTTGCTTTAATTATGTTCATGGCTTCATATCTCAAGCGAGTTGTTCTGTATGAGCGATAAAGGTCATATAGGGCATAGAACATAAGATGAAGCAAAACTATTCCAAGTGAAAGTATAATTAAAATAAAGCTGTCACTCTTAATCTTCGTGCTATTAAAGTCAATCTTATGAATACTGTCTGATATCAAGAAAGAAATAACGATACTGATAACAGCAGATAAAGCATCTACAAGAATATGTATAGCGTTAAATTTTCGCTGATTCTGTTTTATCATTATCTCACTTCCAATATCATGCTATTTTTCTTTGGAAAATTAATCGTACATATCTTCACGAAGCTTTTTTTGAATCATAAATTTCTTATAAGTTTTAAGGAAACAGAAAAATATAATTAAAATTACTAAAAAGATTAATGCAATATAAATCAGACTATATTCAGTAGACTCTGTTTCAAGTACATTTACTTTGCATACAGCCGTACTTTTTCCATCGAGAGTTTTATAGGTAATGTCAGCATAACCACTTTTTATGGCTACAAGCTCGCCTTTATCATTAATATCTACAACAGATTTATCTGAGCTTGTAACTTTGAGTTTGGTAATATCAGCATCACGAGGAGTAGTTATAATATTAAGCTCCTTGATGTCACCAATATTCATAGAAAGATATTCATTAGAAAGGCTTACAGTCTTTGGAGTGGTATTTTCTTCTGATTTAATTTCGCCCTGAACTGCAAGCATAGTTCCTTTATTGAGGATAGCAGTATATTTTATGTCTTTTCCACTTACTTTGATATTGTTGCTGTGAATAACCTTTCTATTGGAAGCATCATAATATGCAAAATTATAGGTGCCGTCCTTTATTCCTTTGAAAGTAAATTTGCCATAGGAATCTGTTTTAACTGTCGCATAATATATTTTTTTGTTTTTTGTATATGAGATTGCAATGGTTGTGTTTTTATATAGCTTATTAGAGGCATTGAGAAGTGTTCCACTAACCTTTCTGCCCGAAATATATTTTGTTCCTTCGCCTACATTAACCTTGCAAAAGCATGTGATTTTGCCGAAGGTTGCAGTTATTGTAGTAGAACCGTTTTCAATGGCTTTGATTGTTCCATTTTCATCAACAGTGGCAATATCTTCATCAGAGCTTAAAAAGCTTGATGACTTTGAAAAAACATATTCATCTTTATTATAGTTATAAAAAATTGAAGACGAACTGCCTTTTCTTAGATAAAGCTCTGTTTCTGCAAGATTTATAACTTCGGTGTCCTTATTTTCTGTAACTTTGACTTTGCAAGTAGTGAAATTAAGACCATCACCACTTTTTATAACAATTTCAGTTAAGCCTTTTCCGGTAGCAATAATAAGACCGCCAGCAGAAACATTTGCAATGCTGGTATTTTTAGAATAGAATGTTGCAGATTGGTCATCATCAGATGGAATAACCGTCCATTTTAGCTGATAAGAATTTCCTACTGCAAGGCTTATGTCATTTTTATCGAGAACAATACCTTGAGATGCAGCATTTGCAGGAAATTGAAATAAAGAAATTGTTATTAAAACAAAGAGCATAATACTCAATATTTTTATAGAGTGTACTTTGGTTTGCATGGAATAACCTCCATTAAACAGAATATGTTGGAATTGTTTCGGAAAGCTGAAGATAATAATGCAAAAGAACTTCTGTTGCCTCTGAAACTTCATATTTACTTTCGAGAAATACATTTTTCTTGATTTTATTATAAATTTCTGAATTTGAAAACTCTGACATTTTTTCAGATAAGCCTATTTGGTCATTATCAGCAAAAAGCATACCGTTAAAGCCATCAATTATCAAATCCTTATGTCCTTTTATCTTTGAAACAATAGCTGGAATACCACATTCAAGAGCTTCCATTATATTGAAAGGTAAACCTTCAATATGACTTGCTGAGATAATCGCCTGAGCTGAGCGGTATAATATATTTGTATCTGTGATATATCCTAAAAAGCGAACTTTATGAGAGATTTCATAATATTCGGCGAGAGCCTTACAATTTTCAAGAAGCTCACCATTGCCAGCGAATAATAATACTGAATCAGGCTTTGTTTTTAATAATTCTGAAAAAGCTCTTATAATAAGCTGTTGATTTTTTCTTTCGGAAAATTCAGCTACACAAAGGAAAACAAAATCATTTTCTTTTATTTCAAGAGATTTACGGAAAGAATTACACTCATCAGCACTTAAAACAGGAAATTTATTAGAATCTATTCCCATACCATTTATATACTGAATATTTTTACAAAAAACATATTTTTTGGCAATCTCAAGGTCATCGTTATTCATAGTGAGCAATAAATCAATCTTTGAAGAAGTGCTTTTTTCTATGCTACGATAAAGCTTTGCTTTTTTTGAATTATCATCATTAAAAAGGTAGCCGTGACATATGTATATATGATAAGGCTTCTTTTTGAGCTTTGGAATTGCAAGTCTTGTAATAACTCCTGCAAGAGTAGTATTTGAGATTATTACATCGTATGAATTTGATTTTATAATTTTAGAGAGTTGATTTATTGTTCCTATATTTCTTGGGGAATAAATTTTTTTTTGAAATATCAGGTTATAAGAGTGGTCAACTAAACCCTCTTTTACATAGCCCTCTGTTGCAGTATCAACTGTATGTCCATTTTGACGCAGGGCATTTATTGCAGGCATATGGAAATTTTCAATATGTGATGCCCTCGATGCAGTAAATAAAAATTTAAGCTTTTTCATTTTTTATTTCTTGAGCTTCTTTGGCTAAACGAGTTTGCTCTTCGATATATCTTTTGTATGCGATACATACATCACGAGCGTTACCATTCTGAATAACCCTGCCTTTTTCAAGCCAAAGAGCTTTTTTACACATTTTTACAACAGAGTTGACATTATGTGAGACATATAGAACAGTTGTACCTTCTTTAAGGAGATTGGCAATTCTGGTTTCACATTTCTTTCTAAATCTTGCATCACCAACAGAGAGAACCTCATCGGCAATAACTATATCAGCGTGAACAGATGTGGCAATAGAAAAGCCAAGTCTTGCGAGCATACCAGAGGAAAAGTTTTTGATAGGAACATCAACAAATTCTTCAAGTTCTGCAAAGCTTATAATATCATCAAAACGCTTTCTCATAAATTCTGTTGAGTGACCGTGCATAGCTCCATTAAGATATACATTTTCTCTTGCGGAAAGTGTAGGTTCAAAACCACCACCAAGAGCAATAAGAGGTGCAATAGTACCTTTTGTGTATATGGTGCCATATGTAGGCTCCATAATTCCTGCAATAAGTCTTAGCAGAGTAGACTTTCCGGAACCATTAACACCGACAAGTCCCATAGACTCACCTCTTTTAAGCTCAAACGAAACATTCTCTAATGCCCAGAATTCGTCAAAGAAAAGATTGCCTTTAACCATATCTATGACATATTCCTTCAGGCTTGTTTGCTTATTTTTACTTAGGTTGAACATCATATAAACATTATCAACCTTGACTGAGGTTTCAGCCATTTTATTACCTCCAAATTACAAGTAGTTATAGAATTTACTTCTTTTTTCTTTAAAGACAAGTATGCCGAGAGCTAAGGTCAATATAGCGTAGCAGGTAGCGACAAGCAAGGTTTTCTCATTTGGAATGGTATTATAAATGAAAACCTCTCTTAAAATTCTTATATAAAGATATAGGGGATTGAAGTCCCATACAAAACGATATTCAACAGGGATAATTTCAATTGGATAGAATATTGGTGTAAGGAAATTCAGTGCATATGTGAGTATTCCATAGAGATGGCTTAAATCTCTGAAAAATACGCCATATGCAGCGAGAATAAGCGAACAGCCCATTGTAAAGATAAAAGCAAGTATAATAGGCAAAGGAAAAAGCAACATTGTAAAATGTAATGGCATACCTAAGACTAAAGCCAATATAAGCATAGGAACAGAAGAAAACAGAAGTGTTATAAAGGCAATAGTTACATTAGAAAGACAATACATATATTGTGGAACTTTAAATTTTCTGAAAACGCCTGCGTGATGATATACAGAAGAAAGTGATTGTTTTGTTGCTGTTACGAAGAAAGTCAGTATAAGATGACCTGAAATATTATAAATAGGATAGTATTCAATAGACCTTTTAAAAAGTGTAGAGAAGATAATTGTCATAATAGTTGCCAAAATCAAAGGATTAAGCAATGTCCAGAGAACACCAAGAAATGATTTATAGTATTTCATCTTGAAATCTCTCTTGACGAGTTCCTTTAAGAATGGCAGATATTCCATAAATTCATATAAAGCTTTATTTTTTGTCATTAGATTCTCTCCAATATAATTTTTCGACTTAGCTAATTTAAATTATAACACTTTTTAGGGCTATATGTCTATACATATAAATTGACAAATTATCATTTTTAGACGATTTTGATGTAAAATTATATTTTTTGTACTAAGAATAAATTGTATATAAATCACATGACTAAACTAAAATATTATTTCAAGCTAAAATTATAATAAACATCAGAAATATTTATAAATTTAAATTATACAGTTCGACTACGCTTTAATATTGTCATAAAATAAAATTTTAATTAAATCTGTATAATTTTAACATTTGTTAATGAAAAAAGTTTTGGAAAATGTTTTAATATTATTTAGAGGTGATTTAAAATGAATATAGATTATGATAAAGCTTGTTCCATGATAAAAACATATTTTGGGTTAAAAATTCATAAAGAATCTCTTATGAAATTGCTTCCATATTGCAAAAAAATCGAGTTTCAAAAAAGTGAGATTATACTTGAGATTGGCGAAGAAATGAAAAATGTATATTTTATACTTTCAGGCTTAACAAGAAGCTATTATCTTGATTTAGAAGGCAGAGATATAACAAAATCATTTATTGGAGAATATAATTTTTGTATTGCAGAGAGCTTTTTTACAAAGGAGAAAAGTATTCAATGCTTTGAAGCACTTGAATATACAACGGCTTTAGAATTTAATGCGGACGAGCTCAAACAGCTTTTATTAGCTGATGATGATTTGAGAAATTTTTATATAAAGCTTCTTGAAGCGACCATATTATACAAGATGAATCGTGAAAGTGGATTCCAGATTAAAAGTGCAACAGAGCGTTATATTGATTTTAAAAAAGAATTTCCAAACCTTGAGAAACGCGTTAATCAAAGCTATATTTCATCATATCTTGGCATAACAGCAGTTTCACTAAGCAGAATTCGTAGAACTATAAGAGAGGAAAATTGATTATGCAATATCAGATTAAAGGTAATATTATTCCAAAATTTGCAATCGGAACTTGGGCTTGGGGAGCTGGTATCAACGGAAACAAAATGATTTTTGGAGCATCGGCAGATGAATTTGAGTTAAAAAAAGCATTTGATACAGCATATAATAATGGTTTTATATTGTGGGATACAGCTGCAGTTTATGGAATGGGGAATGCAGAGAAAATTCTTGGAAAGTTTGCAGCAAATAAAAATATAATTCTTTCAGATAAATATACTCCAAAAAAGAAATTTAACGCGAAAGATATAGAGCAAACACTTAATCAAAGTATAGAAAGAGTTGGAATAGTTCCTGATATATATTGGCTTCACCTTCCAATAAATATAGAAGAAAATCTTACATATATGTGTTCACTATTAAGTGCAGGAAAAATAGGTTCTATTGGAGTTTCAAACTTTAATCTTGACCAAGTAAAAAAAGCCGAAAAAATTCTTGAAAGATATGGGTTTAAACTTGCAGGGATGCAAAACCATTATAGTCTTATTTTCCGAAAATATGAAACTGAAAATATGCTTTCATATTGTAATGAAAAGAATATTCCATTTTTTTCTTATATGGTGCTTGAACAGGGAGCGTTAACAGGCAGATTTAACAGTAAACATGGATTCCCAATATTTTCAAGACGAGGAATTGCTTTTCCTAAACATAAACTCAAAAAACTTGAGCCTCTGTTTGAAGCATTAAAACAAATTGGTGAAAAATATGGATTAACAATAGCTGAAACAGTGCTTACTTGGGCTATATCTAAAGGAACGATACCTATTGTAGGTGTAACAAAGGAATATCAGGCTATTTCTCTTACAAAGCTTAATGACATTATACTAAAACCAAATGAAATAGATATGCTTGAAAAGTCTGCAAAATCCACAGAAGTAGAAGTAAAAGCTTCTTGGGAGTAGAAAAATCCTCAGGTCAATTAAATTTGACTTGGGGATTTTTTGTCAATAACTTCACTTCATACATTGATAAAAGTAAGCTTATGTGCTATTATATTATAAAATATTATAAAGTTTTTTGATAAGGATTACTGTTATGAATATCTATATTATAAATAACCCCTTTCATTATGAAATTGAAAATCTGACTCGTGCATTTTTTAATAATGAAAAAATGAATGTCATAAAATGCGATGAAAATGTAAATCGTGAAAAGCCTTTTGTCGCAATAGAACTTATAAAGCACGAAAAAGATTCTGATATAATTGTAAGCTTTGCTGATGAAGATTTTGAAAAGACTTTATCTAAAAAAATAGATGGTGAGTTCGATTCTGAATATTCAGAATGTGAGAGAATGGCTGCCATTATGCTTTTTGAGATATTAAGCGAATATACAGGCATAAGACTTCCTTGGGGAATATTAACAGGAGTTCGTCCAATAAAGCTTTTGCATAACCTCGTAAGAGAACTTGGCACAGATGGTGCAGATAAATATTTCAGAGAAAAGCTGCTTGTTACTGAGCAGAAAACAAAGCTTGCACTAACAACAGAAAAAAATGAGCGTAAAATTCTTGAACTTTCAAAGTCTGATTCATTCAGCCTTTATATATCAGTGCCGTTTTGCCCGACAAGATGCTCTTATTGTTCATTTGTTTCTCAGTCGATAGAAAAAGCGAAAAAGCTTGTTGAGCCATATCTTGATTTGCTATGTCAGGAAATAAAATATACAGCTGAAATAGCCAAAGAACTTAATCTCAGACTTGAAACTGTATATATAGGAGGAGGTACTCCAACAACTTTTTCTGCTGAACAGCTTACAAAGCTTATTACTGCAATAAATGCCTCTTTTGATATGAAAAAATGCCGAGAATTTACGATAGAGGCAGGCAGACCAGATACTATAACTCGTGAAAAGCTAGAAGCAATTCTTGATGGTGGCTGTGATAGAATAAGCATAAATCCACAGACTTTGAATGATGAGGTTCTTGAGGCTATTGGCAGACGACATACCGCCACACAGACCTTAGAGGCATATAAGCTTGCGGAAGAAATTGGTTTTAAGCATATAAATATGGATTTAATAACTGGACTGCCAAAAGATACTCCGGAAACCTTTAAATATACTCTTGATACCTTGTGTGACCTTTCACCTGCAAGCATAACTGTTCATACTCTTGCTATGAAGCGTTCATCTTTCCTTACGCTTGGCGGAGCATTGGTTAAGACGGGTGCAGAGCCACCGGCAGCTATTATGATGAAATATTGTGAGGAAAAGCTTCCACAATTTGGTTATCACCCGTATTATCTGTATCGTCAGAGCAGGATGGAGGGTAATCTCGAAAATGTAGGTTGGTCTAAAGATGGTTTTGATGGCTTATATAATGTATATGTTATGGACGAAACCCATACAATTCTTGCGTGTGGGGCAGGTGGAGTTTCTAAGCTTCGTGAGCCAGGAGTAAATCACCTTGAACGAATATTTAATTATAAATATCCATATGAATATATTAACGGTTTTGATGAAATGCTAAGACGAAAGGAGCAGATTAAGACTTTCTATGGTAACCTTAAATAATACATACAGAAGATATTCTTATAATCTTCCTGTAATAAATTACTATGCCGAAAACGAGGCTAAAGGCTTTATAGATACAGTAGAGGAACAGTTTCACAGCGACTTGGATAATATTGCTGAAAGCATTATGGAGCTTGAAAAGCAGTGTAATATTATAATGCTTACAGGTCCGTCATCAAGTGGAAAAACTACAACAGCCAAGCTACTTAAATCAAAGTTTGAAAGTGCTGGAAGAAATACCCATATAATTTCTCTTGATAATTTCTATACGGGAAAGAAAAATATTCCGAAGCTTCCGAATGGTGAGTATGATTATGAGGCTCTTGAGGCATTAGACATTCCATATATAAAATCTTGCATAAAAAGTATACTTACAAACGGCAGTTGTATGCTACCTAAGTATAGCTTTGCAAAGGGAGAGAGAGACTCTGCTTTTACAGAGCTTAAAGTTGAAAAGGATAGCTTTATAATAATTGAAGGAATTCATGCACTTAATCCGATATTTACAGAGGGAATAAATGCAGAGGCTATTAAGAAGATTTATATAAGTGTAAAACAGGGTATCAAAAATACTGAAAAGAAGATTTTGAGAGCGGAGGATATACGCTTTCTTAGAAGACTTGTGAGAGATACAGCGTTCAGAGGCTCTGATGGTGAGGAAACTATATCTATGTGGGATAATGTCTGCCTCGGCGAGAGAAAATATATTCGTCCATTTAAGTATATGAGTGATTACACTTTGAATACATTTCACCCATATGAGGTATGTATTTTGAAAGATGAGGCAATAAAAATACTTTCCGAGGTTGATAGAAATGGTGAGAATTACAGCTATGCCGAAAGAATGATTTCAGCTTTGGAGCAATTCTCTTCAATAGACCAAGAACTTGTGCCGAAATACTCTCTTTTGAGAGAATTTATAGGTGGCAGTTCGTTTGAATATTAGCTAAAAAACTATTGAAGATACAGATAGTTTGTGCTATACTCTAAAATATACTTAGAATCGAAAAGGAGTGTCTGTTTATGGGAATACTTGAAGATGCAATCTATAATGCAAAGACTGCTGCAGGTTTTGTTGGCAAGAAGGCAGAAAAATTTGTTGATATTTCTAAGCTTACTATTTCAGCCGCAGAGCTTAGCAGTGAAATTTCTAAGAAGTGTGAAATTCTTGGACGAGTAGTCTATGAAGCAAAGACAAGTGACAAGTGTTATGATAAAGCAATAGCAGAGCTTGTTGAAAAGATTTCAGACCTCAAGGGACAGCTTGATTCTGTAAATAAACTTATTGCAGAAACAAAAAACAGAGTAAAATGCCCTAATTGCAGTACAGTGAATTCTAAAGATGCAATTTTCTGTGGGAAATGTGGCGAAAGGCTTAGAAATTCAGAGGATATGCTACAGCCTGATGAAGTAGAAGAACCAAAGAAAACAGAAAAAAATACAGTTGAAGCTTCTACTGAAGAATAATATTGCAAATTTAAAAATTGTGTTGATTGAAATAATTTAACATAAGCTTAATAGATTAAAGATTTTGCTTAAGCTTTTTAAATCTTATGTTAATCTAAGTTAGTATTTTGACGGGCGAACTTAGTTCGCCCCTCATATTTGCAGTATTATTTGCGTAAAAATCTGATTTTATGAGTTTGTCGGAAATTACGCTATACTGTAGGGAGGTTAATGAGTGCTTAGAAAAAAGAGTATACCAAAAGAAATAAAAAGCCAATCATTTTTACAAGGAGCTTTTATTCTTGCAGCAAGTATGATTATTGTTAAGACATTTGGAATGGTTTATAAAATCATACTTGCGAATATGTTTGGTGGTGTTGGCACTGGTCTTTTTAATGCTGCATATGCACTATATAATCCGCTTTTTATGCTTGCTACTGCTGGATTCCCTATTGCTATTTCAAGAATGGTTTCAGAAAGTGTTGCAAACGGCAGATATAAAGATGTAAAGAAAATACATAGAGTTTCTGTTCCTATATTTATAGTTACAGGCTGTGTGTGTTTTCTTTTAATGATAGGCGGAAGCTTTATTTATGTTAATCTTATTAAGACACCAAATGCCATTTTTGCAATATTGGCTCTTGCACCAACAGTTCTTTTCGGTTGCCTGATGTCAATATACAGAGGTTACTTTGAGGGTATGCGAAATATGGTTCCGACAGCAATTTCGGAGATTATAGAGGCAACCTTCAAACTCTTTGTTGGACTTACTATGGCATATCTCACAATTAAGTTTGGTACAAATCAATATGAAACAACAGGCTATGTTCTTGGAATGAAATGCTCAAGTCTTGAGCAGGCAACGGATTATATTATGCCTATTGCAGTAGGTGCGGCAATTACAGGAATATCTCTTGGTGGAATTATGGGCTTTGTATTCCTTTATATCCGTTATAGAAAGAACGGTGATGGAATCACTCAAGAAGATCTTGCAAATTCTCCAAGACCTCGCTCAGACAGAGAAACAATAAAAATACTTGTTAGAACAGCTATTCCTGTTGGTATGGGTGCAATTTTGTTAAGTATCACAGATGTTATAGATACATCTATCGTACAAAGCCGAATCTATGATATTATGCAGACCAATCCAGAAGCATTGCTTAATGTTTATGGAACGCTTTTACCAGATAGTGTATATTATGCAGGCACAACACATACCTATCTTTTCGGTTGCTATGGATATAGCTCAACTTTAACTATGCTCATAACAGCACTTACACAGGTATTTGGTTCAAGTGCCTTACCATCGGTAACTGCGGCTTGGGCAAGTAAAGATAAAGCAAAGCTGAAACAAAGTCTTGAGGCGGTTTTAAGAATAACCTTGGTTGTTACCATTCCATCAGGTATCGGACTTTCGGTTCTTTCTGAGCCTATACTTGGTTTGATTTATAGTAGCCCTAATGTATCTAACGAAGTAGAAATTGCTTCTAAGGTTTTAACCACAATGGGCATAGCTATTATCTTTGTTGGAACAGCAACACCTATATGCAGTATGCTTCAGGCTGTTGGAAGAGTTGATTTACCGGTTAAGCTTATGGCTATCGGCGTTGCCGTTAAGATTATTACTAACTATGTTCTCGTTGGTATTCCTGAGATAAATATTCAGGGTGCGCCTATTGGAACATTTGTATGCTATTTGTTTATATCTGTTGTTGGAGTATTTTTCCTTTGTAGGCATACCAAAATCGTTCCAAACTTTATGTCGATACTCGTAAAGCCACTTCTTGCATCACTTGTATGTGGTGTCGGAGCTTTTGTATCATATCATCTTTTTGATTATTTTATGAGTGGAAAGATTGCTACTATTTTTGCAGTTATAGTTGCTATAATAGTATATATATTCTGTCTGTTTATTTTTAAGGCTATACAGAAGGAAGATGTTCTTCAGATGCCAAAGGGTAAAAAAATTGCAAGATTCCTTGAAAGAAAAGGAGTATTTTAAGCTTAAAAATTTATTTTGATAAAAATATCTTATTGACAGCTAATATTTCATATGATAAAATATAAATATTAGGAATCCCTTGTGAGGGAGTAGTAAGCGTACTTAATGTGCGTAGTAAGTCAACACTCATGGCTCTTTATAAAAGACCTGGCTTGCTTTAAATTACCAGACTCACACATAACTCTAAATGAGGCTATGTGTTGAGTCTTTTTTATTATCCATTATTATGCTAATGCACTTCCCCAAGACACTTAAAAGTTTCGCTTGAGCCTTTTCAAAGGCTCACAGATTCCAAAGGCAGAGCCTTTGGTGGGTTTTAAGGGCGAAGCCCTTAACATTCTTTGCCTTCTAAAGGCGGACAAAGTCCGCCTTTATTGACTAATGTTGCTGATGTAAGAAAATGCGGCGGATAAAATCTGCCGCTTAGGAGTAAAGAATGTTGGGCTTCGCCCAAAGATATTTCGCTCTCTGCGGAGAGCGACCAAAGGTTCTGCCTTTGGAAACTGCAAGCTTTTGAAAAAGCTTGAGCAAAACTTTTAATTGTCTTAGGGAAAATATAAACTGATTTGGGTTATTGAGGAAATTTTTAAATTTTATATATTAAGGAGAAATAATAAGTTATGAAAAAACAGCAAAATGTAGAAACTTTTTCGACTCTCAAACTCGCAAATGAGTATGAAACAGACTTGAAAAATGGTTTGACCGAAAAAGAAGCCAAAAGACGCTTAGAACTTTTTGGAGAAAACAAACTCAAAGAAAAGAAAAAGAAGCCTTGGTTTTTAGTTTTCCTTTCACAGCTTAATGACCCTATGATTTATGTACTTTTTGCCGCAATAGCTGTTACGATAGGTGTATCAATATATGAAACCGTTAATTGGCTGAAAGCAGGAAATGCGTTTGATTTTTTAGAAGTGGGCGATTGGCCTGATGTTATAATTATCCTTGCGGTTATTATAATAAATGCAATTATTGGAACAGTTCAGGAATTAAAAGCACAATCTTCGCTTGACGCTTTGAAAAAGATGTCAAGCCCCGAATCTACTGTAATTCGTGATGGTAAGCGTCAGAAAGTTAAATCAAGTGAGCTTGTTCTTGGCGATATTGTTGTGCTTGAGGAAGGCGATACAATAGGTGCAGATTTAAGACTTATAGAATCAGCTAACCTTAAAGTAAATGAATCAAGCCTTACAGGTGAATCTATGCAGGTTGAAAAGAACGCAGACATTATATTTAGTGAACCTGTTGGTGTTGCAGACAGAGTTAATATGGTTTATATGTCAACACCTGTAACATATGGCAGAGGAATGGGCATTGTAAGTGGTTGTGGAATGGAAACCGAAATAGGTAAGATTGCATCTGCTCTTGATAATGAGCAAGAAGAGCTTACACCACTCCAAAAAGTTCTTGCAAAGCTTTCTAAAGGACTTGGAATAATAACACTTATAATAGTTCTCCTTGTGCTTGCTGTTGACCTTGTATGGGTTTTTGTTGATGGTAAGGGTACGAATATTGAAGCTTATATAGAAGCTATTCTCTCATCAATTTCACTTGCTGTTGCGGCTATACCAGAGGGCTTGCCAGCAGTTGTAACAATAGTTCTTGCTATTGGTGTACAGAAGATGGTTAAGGCAAATACGATTGTAAGAAAACTGCCTTCTGTTGAAACGCTTGGTGCTGTTTCAGTAGTATGTTCAGATAAAACAGGCACACTTACTCAAAATAAAATGACTGTTGTTGAGGCATATTGCAATGGTCAGGTTGTAGTTAGCTCTGATTTTAAAGCTCAGAAAAGTAATGAATTTAGATTTCTTGCAAAAGGTATGAGCCTTTGCTCTAATGCTACTGTTGATGACGGCTTATATGGTGACCCAACAGAAATTGCACTTGTCAATTTTGCAAATGAGCTTAGTCTTCGTAAAAAAGACCTTGAAACAATGTCGCCAAGAATAGATGAACTTCCATTTGATAGTGACAGAAAAATGATGACCACTGTCCACAATGATAATGGAAAGAATATCGGTTATACAAAGGGTGCTTTAGATTCTATCTTAAAGCATACAACCAAAATCCTTGAAAATGGTAAGGTTAGAAGTATTACAGATGATGATATAAAGAAGATTTACAGTACAAATAGCTATTTCAGCGATAAGGCTCTTAGAGTTCTTGCTCTTGCATATCGTATAACAGATAAACCAATCGAGGACGATTTGATTTTTGTCGGCTTGGTAGCAATGATAGACCCTGAAAGACCCGAGGCAAAGGGCGCAGTTGAGAAATTTAAGCGAGCAGGTATTGCAACTGTTATGATTACAGGCGACCATAAGGATACAGCCTTTGCAATAGCTAAAAATCTTGGAATTTGCGAAACAAAGGAACAGTGCCGAACAGGTGCAGAGGTTGACGCAATGAGCGAAGACGAACTCAAAGAATGCTGTAAGAGCGTAAGAGTTTTTGCAAGAGTTTCGCCTGAAAATAAGGTTCAGATTGTTAAAGCATTTAAGGCAAACGGAAATATCTGTGCTATGACAGGTGATGGCGTTAATGATGCACCAAGCCTTAAAGCTGCTGATATTGGCATAGCAATGGGAATTACTGGTACAGATGTTGCCAAAGGTGCAGCTGATATGGTTCTTACTGATGATAACTTCGCATCTATCGAAAAGGCTGTTGAAGAGGGAAGAGGTATTTTTGCAAATATCAAAAAGACAATTATATTCCTAATTTCAAGTAATATTGCCGAAGTTCTTGCTATGTTCTTTATTATATGTCTTGGCTTGCCAGCACCACTTATTGCTATTCATCTTTTGTGGGTAAACCTTATCACAGATAGTTTGCCAGCGATTGCTTTGGGTATGGACCCCAAAGCACATGATGTTCTTGATGAAAAACCAAGAGACCCGAAAAAGGGTATCTTTGCCGATGGCGGAGTTAAGCTTACAGCAGGTTTTGGCGTTGTAATAACAGTAGCAGTTCTTATCTCGTATTTTGCGGCAGGCTGGCTAAATGGTGTATTCTCTCTTGGAGATATAAAGGCACTTTATGAAGGTAATGCAGATATACTTCATCAGGCACAGACAATGGCATTTACAACCCTTGCATTCTGCGAGCTTTTCCATATGATAGGTATGAGTAATGTCAAGAAATCATTTATTCATATTTTCAGCAATAAAAACTGGATGATGGCACTTGCATTTGTAGTTGGTATCGGACTTCAATTTTTAGTTATTGAAGTTCCTGCTGTCAGAGCCGTTTTTTCAACAGCAAATCTTACAGGCAACGAATGGATTATAACAGCAATATGTTCTGTACTTCCATTGATAATACATGAAATAGTAGCTATTGGTTATTCTATTTGTAGTAAAAAATCTAAATAAACTTGTTGTAAAATGGGCTCAGTATTTTACTGAACCCATTTTTAATACCGATTAGCTGATAGATTACCCTCTAAGATAGATAAAAAATTCACTCGAGCCTTTTCAATAATAAATTTTTTCAAAAAAGGCTTGCATTTTGTGAAAATATATTGTATAATAACACTACTGCCGAAGAATATCGGTATAACAAGACAGAATGTGCTTTTTGATATGCTGGCGGATAGGTGCTGTACGATGAAGCACCGTGAACCATGTCAGGCGGGGAACCGAGCAGCATTAAGCGGTTGTAACATGCGATACAGTTAATCTGTTCGTCAGTATACCAAAGAGCATATGACCGACTTCCTCGGCTGTCTTGTTTTTTTGAGCCAAAAGGAAGGTGAGCTTAATGTATCGTGTGCTTTATAGAAAATATCGCCCGAAAACCTTCTCAGAGGTTTCAGGTCAGCCACAGGTTACTGTTACACTGAAAAATGAACTTAAAGCCGACAGAATAGCTCACGCATATCTCTTTACAGGTTCGAGAGGTACAGGAAAAACTTCTTGTGCAAAAATTCTTGCTAAGGCTGTCAACTGTCTTGATTTGCAAGATGGCGACCCTTGTGGAAAATGTGCTGCTTGTAGAGGTCTTGATGATGGCTCAATTCTCGATGTTGTAGAAATTGATGCTGCAAGTAATAATGGTGTTGATGATATTCGTATGCTTCGAGAAGAAGCAAATTTTACCCCTGCTGGTGTAAAATATCGTGTATATATCATTGACGAGGTTCATATGCTTTCTCCAGGAGCTTTTAATGCTCTCTTAAAAACGCTTGAAGAACCTCCTCCTCATGTTGTTTTTATTTTGGCAACAACTGAGGTTCATAAGCTTCCAGCAACAATACTTTCTCGTTGTCAGCGTTTTGATTTTCATAGAATCTCGCCACAGGCTATTGCAGACAGACTCGAATATATTTGCAGTCAGGAAAATGCAGAGATTGAGCGTTCAGCGGCTTTGCTTATTGCCTCGATTGCTGATGGCGGTATGAGAGATGCGGTTTCCTTGCTCGACCAATGTATGGGTAGGAGTCGACATATCAACGAACAAACTGTTCGTGATACCGCAGGCTTGGCAGATAGGGAATACCTTTTTAAGCTTGTTGAATCAATTCGCAAAAGAGATTCCGCAGAGGCTCTTGCGATAATTGATAAGCTACACACAGATTCTAAAGATATGGCTCGACTTTGCGATGAACTTTGTTCTCAGCTAAGAGCGATGATGCTGATTAAAACAGTAAAAGATGCAAGACCTTTTGTTGTTATGACAGACGAGGAATTTGCCCAGACAAGTGAACAGGCTCTTGCAATGTCACTTAACGAAATTATTTCAGCGATAGATACTCTACAAAAAGCATATGAGCGTATGATGAGGGGAGTTAATCGCAGAATAGAAATGGAAATGACCGCAGTTAAGCTGTGTTCAGAAATTTCTAAGCCAGAGATAAGTGAAGATGTTGCAAAGCGTATTGATGAACTTACTAAAGAGGTAGAAAGGCTCAGAGCTAATCCGCCAGTAGTTCAGCAAGTATCTGTCAGCAGAACTCATTCTCAGACAAGAACACCACCGATTAAGCGTCCACCAGATATGGAAAAGCTCAGAAGTGAAGCCGTACCAATGAAAGAATGGCCTGAGGTTATAGATGATATAAAGCAATATTCAAAGATTATTGGTGCATCATTTGATGGCAGTAAGGCTTATATAAGCGGGAAATATGTTCTTGTTGATTCGACAAATGATATATGCTTTGAAATTTTACGCAAGCCTGAACAACGAGAAAAAATGCGTAATTCAATCAAAAAAATTACTGGAAATGATTATAGTCTTGGAAGATACTCCTATCCAGATGAAGTTAAACAAGATGACCCACTTTTAAAATTCGCTTCTGATGCAAAAGCATCAGGAATACCAATAGAAATAAATAATAATTCGGAGGAAAATTAATATGAAAGCAAGAATGCCAAAGGGATATGGAAATGCTGGAGCAGCTAATATTCAACAGCTCGCTCGTCAGGCACAAAAGATGCAGGCTGAAATGGATGTTGCTAATCAGGAACTCGAGCAGAAGGAATATTCTGCAACAGCAGGTGGCGGAGCAGTAACTGCTACAATTACTGGTAAGCTTGAAATTCAGAAGCTTGAGATTCAGAAAGATGTTGTTGACCCAGAAGATATTGATATGCTCAGCGACCTCGTAATCGCAGCTGTTAATGAAGCCATCAGAAAGGCTCAGACTGATAAGTCACAGACTATGGATAAGATTTCTGATGGTCTTAATGTTCCAGGATTATTTTAATTATGGCTGAATATAGTGTAGCTCCGCTGGCAAAACTTATAGAGCAGTTTGAGCGTTTGCCTGGAATAGGGCATAAAACAGCACTCAGGCTTGCATATCATATTTTGCGTATGCCGGAAGCAGAAGCACAGAAATTTTCTGATGCAATAATGGAGGCACACTCCAAGATAAAATATTGCAGTATTTGCTGTAATCTTACTGATAAAGATGTTTGTTCCATATGCAGTGACCCTTGTCGTGATAGGTCGCTCGTATGTGTAGTAGAAGACCCTCGTGATGTTATGGCTCTTGAGCGTACACATGAATATAATGCTTTATATCATGTTCTTCATGGCTCACTTTCGCCTTTAAATGGTGTTACAGCCGATATGATTCGCATTAAGGAGCTTCTTGCAAGATTCAAAACAGATGAAATCAAAGAAGTAATTATGGCAACTAACCCTACTGTTGAGGGTGAAGCAACTGCAATGTATATTTCTAAGCTTTTAAAGCCATTTGGTGTAAAAGTCACACGCCTTGCGTATGGTGTTCCTGTCGGCGGAGATATAGAATATGCCGATGAGGTTACACTTACAAAGTCCTTAGAAGGACGCAAGGAAATTTAATTTCAAAATAAACAGAGGGGGGCTTTTTCGTGCCTAAGGAAAACACAAAAACAATAGCACAAAATAAAAAAGCCTTCCATGATTATTTTGTGATAGAAAGTATGGAGGCTGGCATAGAGCTTTGCGGTACAGAGGTTAAGTCCATTCGCAATGGCAGAGTGAATTTAAAAGATTCGTGGTGTAGCATTGACGATGGAGAGCTGTATATAAAAGGTATGCACATAAGTCCATATGAGCAGGGAAACATCTTTAATCGTGACCCTATGAGAGTTCGTAGATTGCTTATGCACAAGCGTGAGATTATGCGTCTTTTCGGTACGGTTAAGCAAGATGGATATTCGCTGATTCCACTTTCGTTATACTTTAAAGGTTCTAAGGTTAAAGTTCAGCTAGGTCTTTGCAAGGGTAAAAAGCTTTACGATAAGCGTGAAGATATGGCTGCCCGAGATGCAAAGCGTGATATGCAAAGAGCCATTAAGGAGCGTTCAAGAGGCTGATTCCTCTTTATATATGGGGATGTAAAGGTTTCGACGGGGAATGTAAGCTCCGGTAAGCGAGCAGCGGTGCGGAACCGCTATAAAATCCGCAACTTAAACAATAATTGACAACAATAAAACTGTTGCTGTCGCTGCTTAATTAAGCGCGACCGTCTATTATAGAAGTACCACGGTCTTTAATAGGCGTCGATTAGTGGTGAACGTGAACAGGGGAGTGCCTTGTACCTTGTCATGACTTTAAGGATACCGAGGTTGATAGCCTGTCTTTGGGCGATTAGCTGAGGGAATTTTAAAACAATGACTACGCTCGAAGAAAGCCGTTGTAAGCGTTTTTCGGACACGGGTTCAATTCCCGTCATCTCCACCAAATAAGAACCGTAATTCTGATACATTCTATCAGGATTACGGTTCTTTTCCTTTTGCACCCGGAAAATAAAAAATCTCTGGATATCAAGGCTTTTTTGACTAATTTCATACGAATACAAAAATTGCTGCTTTTTTTTTGTTTAATGATTTTTTGCGGCTAAATCTTTAAAAGTATTCGTGTGAAAGATAGGTATTCGTGCGAAAGATGGGAGTAATCGTGTGAAAGATGGGTATTCGTGTAAAAGATGGGGGCATAGCATATTTTATCTATTGCTATACGGGTTGATTTTTTAATTATAATGGATTTTAAAAGTCATCTGACTTTAAGGCTAAATGCCCTATTTTTTATAAAAATAATTGAAATATGTACAATTTTCTGTTATAGTGATAATAAATATTTATGTATTTAACTAAGAAATATTTCTATCTGGATAGTCGCTATATTTTTTATGGATTGTGCACTTCCTTGTGTTTAGCGGGTGCATCGTTTTATTGCATCAAAATGGTTGCACTTTCCTATTGTTCACAAGTGCAAAGTAACAAAGAAACGAGCGTTTTGATACAAACAGTTATGCTTGTAGCGGCGTAGAAAGCTGAAATTCGGTTTTTTGACCGTTAAGAGATAAAGATTACCTTTCCAGAATGAAAAGATGCGTAAAGCGGTTTCTGATTGGTTGGAAATAAATGCATACCCTTTTAACGATATAAAGTAGGTATCGTTATATTTTTTAAATAGAAGAACAAGCCGAAAGGAGACAAATGAACAAGAAGGAAACAAGAAAACTAAAGGTTTACGGACAATCGGGTACAGATATTAAGATGCCCTTGCTATTATTCTCAAAGGTAAATTGCCGGAGGAAGCTTGCTTCGTAATTAATGATAGAGTTGAAGTCAATATCGGTGATGGTGAGTTGCGAATCCGGCGAACTGATTCAATGTCATAGTGATTTGGTTGATTTATCGCCTTGATGGACAAGAGCAAGAAACTTCTTTTGATCGTCCATAGGTGGATTAAAGATTCGTGTCTTACAAGCCGTTTCAATCGTATATGTTCCGACTGTTGACCCGCCTGCATTAGCTTCGATCTGTTCGCTGATAAAATGAATGTGGAGACTGTTGTATTGATGATTAAATGTGATTGAATAATGGACGAAAAATGTCGATTTTAAGCCACTTTCAAGTCTTTTGACAGTGATTTTGTGAATGGACGTTTTGTGGCTTGTCTACTCTTGTACCACGAAACCAAACACAGCCGTGTATTTGTGAAATAGGGTTGTGTGGGCAAAAGGTATGTATAATAATTTACGGGCAGAAGCTTTGAGAGTTTTCTCGGGTTTCTGTCCGTTTTAATTTGTAAAACTGAACATTATACGCTTTATTAATTTTCTTTTAAAGTATGGTTAACAAGAGTAGATTGATTATAGCAGATTAACATTACTTAAAATTTTGTTAAACAAAATTATGAAAATACTTGATTTTGAAAGATAATATGGTAAAATTTATTATGAGACAATAGTATGATAGTTGAATTTTTTATAAGCGTTGCAATCGGTTTAGGAATATTACTTGTCAAAAAGCAATAAAATGGTGTTTACAGGTGCTATTTAATACTGTACTTGCAATGCTTAATATAGGGAGGCGATATGTTACTTATTTTTGTGGCATACATCCGAAAATACCATGGATTCAAGACAAGTGGATTTTACAATGAAACTTGACATACTTTATTTGTGGATATTTCGGGAATTTTGAAGAAAGTTTTGTTTAAACTTAAACAAGAACAGGAGGAAAAAATGTCTGTAACAAAAAGCAAATGTTATAAACTGCTGTCATTGTCATTGGTAGCGACATTGCTTATGGGTATATTTGTGGTTAGCAACACTACTACCGCAGAAGCAAAAGCACCTTATGACATTAGTGCTAAAATCAGTTCAATACTAGATGATGCTTTGGACTGGATTAAGTACTCCCAAAAGGAAAACGGCGGTTGGGGAAATGAGCTGATTATTAATGACAGTGCTTACGGTGTTTACGCCTTAAGAACAAACGGTTTGAACTATGAAAAAGGTCTTGATTACCTTGCAAATTATGACATGGAAGAAAATACGGATACTCTTTCTCATGTCTTAATGACTGTAGGTGAAGACAATGCCTATGTTGAAAAGCTCTTGTCATTACAGAATGATGATGGTGGTTTCGGAATCAATAAGCAGTATGCATCTGAACCATTTGATACGCTTCTCGCTTTGGAAGCACTTGCATCCATCAATTCAAATAAGTATGATAACACGATTCAGAAAATGATAATGTATCTGATATCCAATCAGCAGGAAGACGGCAGTTGGAAGATAAATGAATATAATGAATCCGAAACAGCTTTTACTGCCCGTGTTGCATACAGTATCGGAAAATATCTGAAAGACCACAATTTGACATCTGCGGAAACAGAAAATGCTTTTTATAAGACAGATGCATTATTGTCATCAAATTCTTTGGATATGACTGAACAGGAAATTGAAAAAAATCTTTATATCCAATTTTATAGGAATTCGCGTGGAAACTATACCCGTGTATATGATGTTGTAAAAGCTATTGATGATGTACAACAGGATAACGGCAGTTTTTATGACAGTGTGTATGACACATATCTTGTGGTAAGATATTTGAATTCATTGAATACCATTGATGAAAATTATCAAATCAGTGATATGTCTGTCACACTTGATAAAAATACAGCATTGATTAATGAGGAAACCGAGATAAACGGTTCCTACGAGTTGTTATATACAACAGTAACACAAAAGGAACTTAATATTACTACCAATATATACAAAGATGGGGAAGTTATATATTCGGAAGAATCAAGTGTTACATTGTCAGATGACAGCAATTCCGCAAGCGGTACTGCATTCAAATATAGTGTAAATGAAGCAGAAACCGCTGTTTTAAAAGCAGTTATGGTTTTGTCGGACGGAAAAAAGGATATAAAAACTGTTACAAATCTGATTTATGTGCAGGAAAAACCTGTTATTCCGGAAACAAAGCTGACAGATGCAGGAATTGTTCTGAGTGAACATTTTGGATATGTTGGTCAGTCTGTAAAAGTAAATGCTAAGGCATATCTTCTTTATTCTACAAATGTCAATTACATTATCACAGCAAAAACAACTGTTACCTGTGGTGGAAGTGTTGTGAAGAAAAGCGAAAAACAGCTTATTCTGAAGCCTGACAGCACTTCTTTAGAAGTGGATACCGTGGAATTGAGCATAAATGAGGACAAGAATGCGGTATATAAATTTTCAACAGAATTTTATGATGGCGAAAAACTTTTGACGGTGCGTGAAGATGCCTATCAGGTATATGATGATCCCAATCAGGGAATACCTGAAGAAGAAAAAAACAATACTATAACACAGTTCGATATCAAGCTCGATAGTTATTGTACTTATGTTTCTCCCACTCCGATAAATGTTTCGGCAAAATGTGAGATGCTGTATAATATATATCAGGACATAAATATCGTTGTAAACGGCTATATTCTTGATGGTGATAAAGAAATTGCCTCCTCCAAAAAGGATATTTCACTTTCAAAAGACAGCACAGGTCAGACTTTTGACCTCGTATCTGCTACACTTGATATTTCCAAAGATAAGGAATATATATTTAAGGCGGTAATGATTAACACGGACGGCACAAAAGTAGGTGAAAAAATCGTAAAATTCACCGTACAGGAATGTCCCGAAATACCTTTGAAACTCGGTATAGAAACAAATACAGGTGAAGACTACAGTGTTGATCTTTCGTGGAATGACATAAGCAGTTCCTATGAGCAATATGGATACAGAGTATTGAGAAGCTCCGACAATAAGAAAACTTGGGAAACCCGTTCTACATGGAATGAAACTCAACAAGTAAAGGTATTAAATATATATCCAAATTACTATTCACGTAATTATCTTATTGATTGGATGAATAAAATTGGTGATACGAATACCAATGAACCAATCAGTAAAAATCTTTTCATTATAGATAATGTTTTGATTGATGAATATAACAATGATCCCGAAAAATATCTCAAAGATAAAAATGGAGCATATCAGTATGATGTTTTGATGTTTGGAACTTATGACAGTAACGCATTCAAAGATCTGTCTGATATTTCTTGCAAAGCAACACATGAATTTGTCGATTCAGGGCGGGGTGTACTTTTCGGTCATGATACTGTATGCCTTGTGGGTGCACAGCGGCATCCAAATTTTGCTACCTTTGAGAATGAACTAGGAATCAAACTTTCGGACAGAAATATCCAAAACAGATCAACAAGTGTATCTGTAGTTAATCAAGGATTTTTGACCAGTTTTCCGTGGAATATATCAGGAACATTGACCATTCCCACAACACATACATTGGGACAATATACAGGCGGTTCTCTTGAAGGTACTGTGTGGATGACAATAAATGCTCCCTATGATACCGATGCGGAAACGGGAGCTACAAATAATGCCTATCTGGTAAGCAATAATCAGCTGGCATTGATCCAAACCGGTGACAGTAACGGACAGTCTACCGTTGACGAATGCAAAGTATTTGCAAATACACTTTTCTATCTGAAACAGCTTACTTCGGAAACAAATGCGAGAGATAATTCATTCTATGATGAAGCAGCTCCCGTAAAACCTGAAGTCGATTATTTGCTTGACAAATATAGCAGAGATTCTTACAGCATTACGGTAAAAATGTCTGCAAAGGACTTTGGTACTACTTATTATTATAAAATAGAGGGAATACCCAAATCTGATTCATCTGAAAATGTAATGTCAAATACCGCCATTGCGGAAGCATTTTCCGATATGCAGGGATTTATTGTATTTACTACTGATTCGGCAGATTCAGCTGTGGATATGATACAGTATGCAGAGGACGGAAAAACTCCGCTTGAAATCATAAAAGCAGAAAATGGCATTGCAGAATATCATATGAATGATCTGAAAAAAGACAAGAAATATTATCTGCATATTTTTGCCATAGACAATCAAAATAATATAAGCGAAGAATATGTAAAGCAGATCTGCGACAATCAGGAAATTTTGTCAAAGGCTGATGTTATCAGTTCTTTGGTATCAGATAAACCCTTGTATTATGTCGGTGATACGGTTGTTATTACATCTGAAAGCTATACAAGAGGAAAAGCCGTTGATGCTACTGCTGAACTTGTTCTTCAGACATTTGAGGGCGAAAATTTGCACGTGCTTGATGACAGCATAAATATTCAGCTTACATCTATGTCAAGGTGGTCAAAGGAATATAATTTATCAACAAAAAGTTTGCAAGCAGGCAAATATATGGCTGTGATAAGTTGGAAAGTTGACGGAAATATTGTTTCACAAAGCAAATGCCTTATCAGAGTGGCGGAACATGAAACTCAGGCAACAATAAAACTTGATGCAGATGTGGTAACAGGTACAGGCTATTCCAACACTTTGAAATGGACAAATCTGAATGATGTTGAAGAAAGTGTATATGTCCCCACTTATTTCTCCATTGTTGTTGACTGTTCGGGAAGTATGAGCGGTAGCAGAAGAACGAGTGCACAAGATGCGATAAATTTGTTTATAGACCAAATCAACGAACAAGATCAGATGAATATTATTGGTTTTGAGTCATCGGCAAGGAAATTCTGTGACTTTACAAATAATCGTACTGTTCTGCACGAGGCGGTGAAATCCATTTATGCAAGTGGCGGTACATCTGTAAATAGTGGCATGAATGCGTCTGTAAGCGAATTCGGCAATATAGTAAACGAAAGTGGAAATTATAATAAAGTGATTATTCTGCTTTGTGACGGTGATGTGAACAACTGCAGCGAAGCTATACAGAATTCAATAGAGAATAATATTGTAATTTACACAATCAATGTTGTAAATGCCGATGTTACGGATTTGCAGAATATGGCATCTCAGACCGGAGGAAAATACTACTATACAAATGTTGTTTCCGATATGTCCGAAATACTTCATAAGATTAAACTCGTGAACGATAAGGGCAATTATTATTATAATGTGATTCGTGACGGAGAGGTTATCAACGCACTTACGAAAAATGAATATCTTGAAACCGGCTTCAAAGACATTGACAAACCTGTTATTCTTTCAGCACAGCTGAATGCTTCCAACATCGGTGACGATAAATTTGACGGCTATATAGATGTGATTGCAAAGGATATAGGAACAGACTATGAATATGTGATAGATGCTGTTGAGAAAACGAACGAAGATAATATTATTACATCAAATATTGCAGTTACCACCGCATTGTCAGATATAAAGGGCTATGCTTATTCCATAGATACAGACAGTGCAGAAAAACCTGAAACTGCTTATAACGATGAAGCATTTGTTGCAGGCGGTAAAAATATCAGAATTGATTTGAAAGACTGCGAACGTGGTCAAATATACTATCTGCATTTGTATGCAATAGACAATGCTGGCAATATCAGTGATGAAACGACATACAGTTTTGTAGTTGGCATGGAATTGTTTAAGGCACAGGGACTTTCAACAGACATCTCGACTGATAAAGAAACTTACAGTTATGGTGAAAATATAAATATCAAAGTTTCGGCTCAGGCTGAAAGCTATAAAATGTATGCAAAAGCTGTTATTGAAGTATGCGATGACAAAGGAAATACGGCTGATGTTGTAGAACCAAACTATGTTGCCGAAATTCCTTCATACGAGGCATTGACAAGAGAATTTATCTGGACAGCAGACGGAGTTGTTTCGGGCAATTATCAGGCATCAATCAAATGGTATGACGGAGATAAAGTAATAGCATCTGACAATACTTACTTTAAGATTGATTCTGACGGAAAAATTGATGATAGTGTTAGTACAGACAAGATAGCCTATATGACAAATGAAGTGATAATTCTTACAGATTACATATACAACAATACAACAAATACATATGGTGACTTAGATATCGATATTGATATTGTTGATAAATTTGATAAAGTAGTCAGCTCTGTTTCCGGAAAAGTCGATTCATATGCAGGAAAAGTAAAAGAATTCAATAAAAGCATACACGCCGAAGAAATCGGCATCGGCGAATATAAAGCAGTATCTCATGTAAAGATGAATGATAATCTTGTAGCTTCAAGCTCAAGCAAATTTACTGTATCGGAAAATACGGATCCGTCAATTATTTTCAAGGGCAATATCAGTGCGGAAAATTATGACGATAAAAACAAACTCATCAAATACAATGTGACTAATGCAAGTAAAACCGAGTGTAAGAATGCTGTTGTGAAAGCAAGCATTTATACAGAGAACGGTTTGATGATCGATACAATAGAAGAAACAGTTGATTTTGCTGATTCAGAAACCAAAACATTTGAAAAAGTCTATAACACAGAAGCTCTGCCAATAGGAATTTATCCTGTTGTTCTGTCCGTTGTCGTTTCCGACGGAGAGGCTATTCTCTCAGAAAGCAGCTTTAACATCAATTTAATCAATAAATATCAGGTAAAATTTGTTGACTACGATGGTACGGAATTGAGTGTCCAGCAAGTAGAGTATGGTTCATCTGCTCATGTTCCCTCCGATCCTCAAAGACCGTCTGACGCTAAGTATTCCTACTCTTTCAAAGGTTGGGATACGGATTTCAGCAGTATAAAGACAGACTTAATTGTTACCGCTTTGTATGATCAGACATTAAATGAATATACGGTTAAATTTATCAGTGACGGCAAGGTCATTTCCGCACAGTCTGTCAAATATGGCAATGCTGCGGTTGCACCCGAAAATCCGACAAAAGCAGATGATGAACAGTATTCTTATACTTTCAAAGGCTGGAAAAAGGATTTTGGAAACATAGTCAGTGATTTGGAAGTGGAAGCTCAGTTTGAAGAACATCTTAAAACGGTTTCCGATGTTTCTGTTCCAAATTCAAGCGAACCCGAAAAGGAAGTTTCTTCACCGGCTTCCGAAATATCAGAAAACAGCTCCACATCATCACAGCCCGAATCATCTGTACCCGAAAGTAGTGTAGAAGAGTCTCGAAACAATGTGTCAACAGGTCAATCAGATGATATTTCTCTGCTGTTGCTGATTTTCGTATTGTCTTTGGCAATAGGAACAGTTGGTATTATGACAGGTAAAAATTCTTATAGCAGGAGGAAAAACAAGTGAAAAAAAGTTTGTTAATGAAAAGTATATCGATCCTGCTGGTACTCACATTGATGACTTCAACCATAACTTTTTGTCTGGGTGGATGTAGTGTAAAAATTACACCTAATAGAGCAGACATTGATATACCGACTTATTCCGATACAAGGCTTGAAGTAAGCAGTCAGAATGTATCAAATAACTATGCAGCTTTGACCAATGCTTTAAAAAGCAATGATACAGAAAAAATAAAAGAAAAAGCTGATGCTCTGAAAGATGCGGTAAATCAGTCTTTATCCGAGTTTAAATTGTATTCCGAAGAAATAAGGAGTATGATCGGTGACAGTGATGATATTATCAAAAAAAGAGCTGAAGAATTTGAAAAGTACTTCAACAAAAATTCTCAAAAAGCACTTGATGCGATCAACGGCATTATTCTCGGTTCGAAAAATACAAACAGCCAATCCTATCAACAGTCAATAGACACTTTGGAAAAGTATTTTGAAGTTGAAAAGGAAATTATGGTGACAAGTGATAATTTGGAAAACAGTATTTCCAAAAAAACCGATGCCGAAAAACTTTCTGTAAATAATCTTAACAACTATTTAAAGAATAGTGTAAGTGCGGTGGGTTCTTCACGATTTAATGAAAGCTCGCTCAAGCTTGAAGATGAAACATCATTAACCGATGAAATGAAGGCATTGGCGGATCAGCTGAAAACACCTTTGCAAGTGTATCTGTATCTGAAAAACCATATCAATTATGAAGCATATTCTGGTTCAAGAAAAGGTGCTGTCGCTACATTTGACAGCAACGGCGGTAACGATGTCGATCAGGCAAGCTTATTGATAGCAATGCTCAGATATCTGAACTATCCTGCAAAATATGTGAACGGTACAATTTTTATATCTGCAGATCAGGCACTTAAACTGACATCCGCCAAGGATTTGAATACTGCTGGAACTATTTTGGCATCTTCCGGAAAAAAAGTACTCTCGATTGTTTCCGGCGGAAAAATAGAAGGGTTCCAGATGGATCAGACATGGGTAGAAGCCTATGTTCCATATACGGATTATCGTGGAGCAGGAAATGCTGCCGGCGATTACCGTTGGATTCCTTTGGATACAAGTATCAAAGGCTATAATCAGGTTGAAACAATATATGACGACATCGAAAAGTATGGCATCTCAGAATCTGATTATGTCAATGGTATGTCTTCAAGCCAGCTTAATGCATTATATGAAAAGCTCTCTGCATACGAAAAGGAACACGAAGGTGAGGAAGCGTATCTCAATTCAAGACAAATCATCAGTGAAAGTACTGCATATTTGCCTTTGTCTCTTCAGTATGTTGTAAAAAGTATTGACGGTGAATATGATAAGATCAAGGAAAGAGACTCTGATACCATTACTTTCACAATAGACGGTCAGAATATAGCTAAACTGAAACCTTACGAAATGTACGGAAAACGGCTTATTGTCGAGTATGTACCAGCAACTGACAGCGATGCAGAGACGATAAAAAGTTTTGGCTCTGTATTCAATACTCCCTCCTATCTTGTAAAAGTAAGAGCCGCTCTTAAATTGGAGGATCAGATCATAGGTCAGGCACGTGAAGTCACGCTTGGCCAGAGCCAGACATTCAATATGAATGTTTATTCTCAGGGAAGTTCAACATATGTCACCAATAATCTGACAGCAGGCTCAATGTATCAAATCACGCAGGATATGCAAATGATTTCATCAAAAGAGCTTACTAAAGCATTTGATGAGGCAGAGGGAATTTCCGCCGATGTCAATATCGACAATATCTATTCTTCCGAAAAATTGGGCAGGATACTTGATATGGCGGGAAAACTGTATTATGCACAGGTGGATATTGCCGATAATATTCTCGCAGAACGTCATAATATCTCTATTACCCGTTCATTGAGCGTTGGTATGACAGGATATCAAGTGCGTTCGGAAACTATGTGGGGAATGCCTGTCGGAATTGCAGAAGGCAATCTCTATATCGACATAGACCTTAATAATGTTGCAGCTATCAGCCGTGACGGTGACAAAGACAGCGAATTCAAATATATTACTGCATCTGGTGTCATGTCTTCAGCCTATGAAGGTACTGTTTGGTCGGAATTTACAGGAGAACCCGGAGTTTCTACGATTTCCATATTAGAAGAGGCAGAAGAAGAAGGTCAGTCCATTCTGATGCTATCCAAAATGAATTTTGAGGAGCAGAAAGCAAACCTGCATCTGGATCGGACAACAATGAATGCAGTTCAACAAGCTGTTAATGCAGGTAAAATAGTAACTGTTCATACTGATATGATAACCTATGGTGAATGGGAAGGCTTCGGATATATTGTGACAACTCCCGAAACAGGCGGAGCAGCATATATGATTTCCGGCGGTCTGAACGGCGGTTCATCAGATGGTTTGGTGTCTCTGGCGTATATGGTAAATATTGGTTTTTCTATCGTTGACATTGTAGAAGCATTTCAAATGATTCCTACCATGCTTGGACTGTTTTCAATGGGCGGTCCATTTGGTATAATAGTAGGTACATTGGTAGCAGCAGTCATTGTAACAATGGTTGTTTTTGCCGTAATGGATTATGTCAATTCTATACAATTGATGTGCAGATATGTGAACGGTGATGAAGAAGCAGGTAAAGAATTAGAGAAAAATGCGGTTATCAATGTCAGTGTTGCTGCCGGTGGAGCAATAGTGGGTAAGGTTGCCAAAGCCGGTCTTGCTAAGGTTGCCAAAAAGAAGATTGTCACTCAACTCGGTGAAGAACTTGCCGAAAAGCTCATGAAAAATTCGGATAGCCCGGGTGACATTGTTAAATCTCTTAAAAAGCTTAACAAAAACGGTGTTGCAAAAGAAACTATCGAAGAAATCGCAGAAACCTACGGCGAGAAAGGTCTTAAGGCGGCAAGACGTGGTGATAATGCTTTAGAAGCGGTATTGAAACACGGTGATAACGCAGTTAATCTTATCAATAAATACGGTAATGATGCTGTCAGAGCAATTACCAAAAACGGGGATCAGGCAATTGATTTGATGAACAAACATGGTAAAAATGCCGTTAAGTCCATTGCAAATCATGGCGATGATGCTGTAAAACTCATCACAGATTACGGAGATAATGCCGCCAAGTCCATTGCAAATCATGGTGACGATGCTGTTAAGCTCATTACAAAGCACGGTGATGATGCTGCTAAGGCTATTGCAGATAATGGTAAAAAGGCTGTAAAACTCATCACAGATTACGGAGATAATGCTGCAAAGGCTATTGCTAACCATGGTGATAAGGCTGTAAAAATTATCACAGATCACGGAAGTGATGCCGCAGAACTAATAGCTAAGCATGGAAATATTGCAATTGATTGTGTCTACGAAAGCAATGAAAAAGCGTTTAGAAATGCAGCAAAACAAATTGATAAATATCCTGTATTCAATGATATATCTTTGGCAATAGGCAGACAAACTGAACTATCCAATGCAGACAGAGTTAAAAAATTGCAAGACTTGCTTGAATATGGTGGTTATAAAGCTGATGTCAATGTACCGGCTGATACGAAGTATTTAAAAACTAACGGATTTAATGGCAAGGGTTCACCTGATTATGATTGGCCGAAGCGATTAGGCTTTAAGGAAAGTTCGATTGAAGGAATTACCAAAGAAGTCCCTTTACCAGATCAATGGGACAGATATGGGTTCTTAGGTGGAACAAATTTCGCAGATATACCGGCTGACGGCACAAAATATACATATCGACAGCGTGCGATTCCATATATACCTAATGAATATGCTTATCATCACGGTACTTTTGATAATACGCATTATTTTGATATTATTGATTGTATCAAAAATGGAGATATAGACAGATTGAATAGTATATCACCAACAAAGGTATCCGATAAAGATTTTCAAGGATTAAAGAAAGCCTATGTGGATTATTATAATAATGCGGCTGAAGCTGTGAAAGGCACGGATATCAATTATACATACGGATTACAAGGCGTTGCTGAAAAATGGCTTGATATGGAGGGAGGATCTACTCAGTTTGTTACTCCCATAGATGGCATTTGGTTGGAAAAGTTTGGCGTTTTGAAAGAAATTAAATAATTGTATACCCTGAGTGGTGCTCAGTATCTGTCGGCATATATCATATCTGCTGACAGATACTGAATCATTGTTTGGTGTAATGTGAACATAATAAAGAATTGGAGAATATGATATGTCTAAAAAAGAAAAATTACTTTCAGAAATAAAGAAACTTAGTAAAAAAATCGGTAGCGTTAAGGTATATTTTAATCAACATAAAACCGATAGCAGGGGGATGGGGTATTATTTTGATGAAAACGACAAGTTGTGGAAATCTTATGTGTGTGGTGAATTTTATTTTATTACCAAAAAATCAGAAAATGAAATTGATGTAATAGAGCGTTTGTATGATTCGGTTTGTGAAGAAGTAGAGGCACATGAAAAACCACTTGAAAAGATCAAAAAAATTGAACCGAAATTGCAATCTGTACCAATTGTTTTAAATGCCCAGTCTTGTGGATCGTATGCCATAGGGTATTTTTATGATCAGAAGGCTAAACGTTGGGCAACATACCACAATAATGAAAGAGGTAGCAGTTCATACTTTTATCACAACAGCGAAGAAGAAGCAATCGTTGAAGTATATAAAATGGTCAGTGTAGAATATAAGCTTCAACAACATTAATACAAATTAAAATCATAATTCAAAAAACTGTACAAATCCATTGTAGAGCATGGAAATGATCTGGGAACAGCAGTGGGTAAAGTCGTCAAAGCCGCAGTCACCAAAGTAGCCCAAAAAAGATCGCCACCGAACTTAGTGAAGAACTTGCCGAAAAGCTCGTGAAAAATTCAGACAGCTGTCAGTAATCTCCGAATTTTCGGCTTATTTTGCTTTCCAATTTTTGCCCTTTTAGGCATAAAAAAGCAGCCAAAGCTGCTTTTTTGTTTCTGACCTTCAAATTGTCGTAACCGTCAAATCGACCTCCACCTTGACCGAAATATAAATTCATTTGTATCAAAAATGGAGATATAGACAGATTGAATAGTATATCACCCACCGAAGTAACTAAAAAGAATTTTGAAGACCTGCAGAACGCATATCAAATATATTGTAAAAATGCAGATAAGGCTGTAAAAGGCATGAATATCGATTACACCTACGGATTACAAGGTGTTGCTGAAAAATGGGTTGATATGGAGGGTGGTGCTACCCAGTTTGTAACACCAATAAACGGTATTTGGTTGGAGAAATTTGGTGTTTTGATCCAAGGCTAACAAAGCAATAAAATAATTGCGTTTTTTGAAGTTTGATCAGTTTCTATCATCGGATATAATATTCGTTGATAGAAACTGGATCGTTATGTGTTAAAATTAAGAATTGGAGAATGATCATATGTTAGAAAAAGAAAAATTGCTTTTAAGAATAAAGAAGCTTAGTAAAAAAATTGGTAGTGTTAAAATATACCTTAATGAGTACAAAACTGAGGGCACGGGCATGGGTTATTATTTTGATAAGGATGACAAGCTGTGGAAATCTTACGTATTTGGTCAGTTTAATTTTATCAGTAAAAAATCTCAAAATGAGATTGATGTCTTAAAAGATCTGTATGATGGGGTTTGTGAAGAGGTAGAGGCACATGAAAATCCACTTGAAAAGATCAAAAAAATTGAACCAGAATTGAACACAGTGTCAATTTATTTAAACCATCACTCTTGTGGACCGTATGCCATAGGATATTTTTATGATTCGAAGTCTAAATGTTGGATGGCATATCGCAATACTGAGAGAGGCGAAAGTATGTACTATGAATATGACTGCGAAGAAGAAGCAATAGTTGGATTATATAAACTGGCTCGTACAGAATATGATTTTCAGCACCATTGATACGAATTAAAATTATAATTCAAAAAATGGTAACAAGGTTGAAAAAGCGGTTTCAAATCACGGTGACAAAGCTGTAAAAGTAATTGATAATTACGCTGATGACGGATTAAAGCGTTAAAGAGCGGTATAAAGCCAGACACGATCAACAGATTGGTTGATGATTTAGGAATAAATCCTTCTAAATATGCTGAACGAGGAATTAAAAACAATAAAGTAGCAGAGCAAGTACTTAACGCAAAACTAAGTAACCGTCAAGCCAACCTACGCCTTGTCCGAAAGATAAATTCATGCGAAAATATGAATGATAAAAGTTGCAGACGATTGTATTCGTTGGTCTACAACGAAAAGATTGGAGAGTTTTACATGAAAACTGTATCCTCTCATTCCTCCAGTGTCTACCAATCAAAATAAGCCTTAAAAAAAAATAACTCCATTAGGCTTTTGAAACCCCACATACCCTAATGAAGCTCACTCAGATAACAAAAGATTTTATGCATAATGGAAGATGAATTTCAGTCGGCTGAAAAAATGTTCTATTGTTTTGGTTAGAAAGAGAAGATAGGGAGGAAGAAACAGCATAGATGAGGTTTAAAATGGCAGCTTTGTCAAAGATTTCCCGGTTGCTATGTAAATAAATATGTGGTAATATGAATCTCAGCAATGTATGGGAGGTATGAATTTTTGACATTCTATGTCTTTTTGACACTGACCATCATGTGGTTTATATTTATGACTTATCTTTCCCATCAGGATGGAGAACACACTGGCAGGACGAGTCGGAAACTGGCAGAGGAATTGTCAGAACATATTTGTTTTCTTGGTGCAGACATCAATGCTCTGAACGGAAAACTGCGGAGGTTTGCCCACATCGTTGTATTTGCTGTTTTGACTGTGTTGCTTGGTTTTACTTTGCAATTTGGTGAACTGTCAATGTGGTGGCTTATCATAGCACCTGTCTGGAGTTATGTTGACGAGGCAACTAAGCCACTGATACAGGGATGGCATTTCTCATGGTTTGATGTGGGGCAGAATTTAATCGGTACTGTTATAGGTGCGGTTGTGGTTTGGATTCTGTAAGTGCTTTAATAAATATTTTGCTTAAAAAAACAGGCGTCTGAAACTTTACCGGATTGCTGTAAACAGGGCTGAATAAGTTCAGTCGGGTATATATAATTGTATAAAAACCCTCCCGTGGTTCATATCACAATGTGTGAACCACGGGAGGGTTTTTTCTCTTGACGCACGATTATTGAGGAGATACCGTGAAGTAAAGTAACCGTCAAGCCAACCTACGCCTTGTCCGAAAGATAAATTCATGCGAAAATATGAATGATAAAAGTTGCAGACGATTGTATTCGTTCGTCTACAATGAAAAAGATTGGAGAAATTCGCATGAAAAACTGTATCAGAACATTAAGGTGTTGTGGTCAAGCTTTTTTGTAACACTTTGTTCGATAAATAT